>Ga0307983_1000164_pt1 | contig 35491 bp, 21 predicted proteins | sample OrgLakmetagen991_FD_201845 | JGI IMG/M metagenome (GOLD analysis project Ga0307983, IMG submission 201845) | Saline water microbial communities from Organic Lake, Antarctica - #991 | ecosystem: Environmental > Aquatic > Non-marine Saline and Alkaline > Saline | place: Antarctica: Organic Lake...
TAATATTTTAGTCGACACTTTTAAAGTAACCGTTAATAACGCAAATGATTTTCCAACAAATGTGCTAATTACTGCAGATTCTGTATTTGAAAATCAAGTTAAGAATACTGTGGTTGCGACTATTTCAACTGTTGACCAAGATGCAGGACAAACTTTTGCTTATAGTTTTGATAACGTTGCAGGAAATGATAACGCTAACTTTAATATTGTTGGAAATCAATTAAGAACAAAAGAAATATTTGATTTCGAGCAAACTAACATCTATTTCATCTACATTCAAACGAACGATTTAAACGGCGGAACATTCACAAAGCAATTAACAATAAGAGTGAAAGATGCAAATGACGCCCCAACAGATGTTCAACTCTCCACGCTAAGTGCAAGAGAGAACATGCCGATTGGAACTTTTGTCGGTAAAATTATTTCAACTGACCAAGATGCAAATTCAACCTTTAATTACTCTTTAGTTAACGGAATTGGAAATGCAGATAATAGCAACTTTCAAATCAGTAATGATAGCTTATTTACAGCAATAGTTTTAAATCTAAACACCCAAGCGACCCATGCTATTAGACTAGAAACAAATGATTTGAATGGTGGAACTTTTGCAAAGTCGTTCACAATAGTTGTAAAAGATATTAACGATGTCCCAACTGATATTACGCTTTCCAATAATGTAATTCCTGAGAACCAAACACAAGGTACTGAAGTTGGAAGCTTTACTACTACTGATCCGGATGCAGGTGATATTCATACGTATGCCTTAGTATCAGGAGCCGGCGATAGCAACAATTTAGCTTTCACCATTTCCTCTAACAAGTTGTTGACCAACACTACCTTTAATGTAAACAACCAAAGCAGCTATTCCATTAGAGTTCAAACGAATGATGGTTTTGGTGGAGTGTACCAAGAGATTTTCACTTTGAATATCACTAACTCTAACGATGCACCGACAAATATTTTACTTTCTAACGACAGTATCAATGAAAGTTTACCCCCAAACACACCTATTGGTGCTTTTTCTTCTGTTGATGCTGATGCAGGAGACACTCACAGCTATAGCTTCCTAAGTGGAACTAATGATAATGCTTCTTTTGCTATTGTCGGAAATGAACTAAGATCCACCACATCTTTTAACTTTGAAGTTAAAAGTAGCTACTTCATACTAGTGAATAGCAGTGATGGTAAAGGAGGTAACTTTAGCAAGCAATTCAATATTAGCATCAAAGATACGACTGACGGACCAACGGATATTTCTCTAAATAACAACACGATAGCAGAGAATGGCGCCACCCGAACTTTTATTGGAGAATTCTCTTCCACGGATGAAGATGCTAACGATACCTTCTCCTATTCCTTAGTAAATGGGGTTAACTCTACAGATAATGCTTCTTTTCAAATCTCGAATGACAGCTTATTTTCTTTAGCTGTCTTCGATTACGAAACTCGAGTTAATTACTCCGTAAGAGTTAGAAGTACTGATGCAAGTAATCTTTATACAGAGAAGGCTTTTGCTGTGCGCATTACGAATGCTAATGATTCCCCTACAAATATGGATATCAGTAACGCAACAGTGTCTGAAAATACTACTTTAAATTCTACCGTTGGAAATTTCTCAACCATTGACCCTGATACAAATAACACCCATACTTATACTTTAGTAGCAGGAACAGGTGATGCAGATAATACTGATTTTACCGTGAGTGGAACAGCCTTAAGAACCGGTGTGGTTTTCGACTTTAATAATAAACCAAGTTATTCTATCAGAGTTAGAACAACCGATGGTTTAGGGGCTTTTTTCGAAAAGGTATTCACTATTAACGTTACAGATGCAAATGACTTTCCTACAGACATTCTACTTTCTAACGATAGCATTTTAGAAAATTTATCTGCAAATACTACCATTGGTTTATTCTCGACAATCGATCCGGATACTGGCGATAACCACACGTATTCCTTAACGACTGGAGTAGCTGATAATTCCTCTTTCGCAATAGTCGGCAACCAGCTGAGAAGTTCTCAATCGTTTAATTTTGAGGCTAAAAATAGTTACTTCATTTCTGTTCAAACAAACGATGGAAATGGAGGCACATTTACCAAACAAATAAACATAACCATTAAAGATGCCAACGATGCACCAACTGATGTTGCATTAAATAACAATACCGTTGCTGAAAATCAAAGTATAGGTGCTTTTGTTGGAGTTTTTAGTTCAACTGACGAAGATGCAGTGGATGGGTTCTCCTACACTTTAGTAGCCGGTTTGAACTCCACCAATAACGCTCAATTTTCGATACGTAATGATAGTTTATTTTCAAATGTAGTATTCAATTTTGAGACTAAATCTACTTACTCGATAAGAGTTCGTTCTACAGATAACTCTTCTACATTTAAAGAAAAGGCATTTACAATTTCTATAACTGATGCCAATGACGCTCCTACTGATATCAATATATCGAATTTATTAGTTGCCGAGAATTCAGCCAGAAATACAACTGTCGGATCTTTTTCAAGTGTAGACCCCGACTTATTGGATGTTTATTCTTACAGTTTAGTTAGCGGTGCAGGGTCTGCTGATAATGCTTCATTTTCAATAAATGGTAATTTGCTTAAAACAGACACCACCTTTAATGTAAATACCAAAAGCACTTTTAGTATCCGTGTTCGTTCAACTGATGGAGGTAACTTATCAACCGAAAAGACTTTTACCATTACCATTACTAACTCAAATGATGCACCTACGGATATCACTATTTCCAATGATAGCATTTTTGAAAATGCTGTTGCCAACACACTTATAGGTAATTTTGCAAGTATTGACCCGGACGCAGGAGATTCTCATACCTACTCACTGGTTGGAACCTCAAATGATAATGGCTTTTTTGTAATCGCTGGAAACCAATTGAGAAGTACACAAAGTTTTAATTTCGAAACAAAGAACAACTATTTTATATCTGTTCAAACGAGCGATGGAAATGGTGGGATTTACGTGGAGCAGTTTACTGTTTTTGTGAAAAATGCAACGGACCGTCCTACGGATATTGGTTTAAATAACAATGCAATTGCAGAGAACCTTCCGGTTGGAACGTTTGTAGGTTTGTTATCTTCCACAGATGAAGACCTTACAGATTCATTTACCTACACCTTAACCACAGGTAGTAACTCTACTGATAATGGGTCGTTCAGTGTTTCAAATGATAGTTTACTTACCGCTGCTATTTTTAATTACGAATTTAAAAAGGCTTTTTCCATACGTATTAGAACCACTGATGGTGCGAATCTATTTACAGAAAAATCATTTTCAATTAGCGTTTTCAATGCAAATGATACCCCAACTGACATCGCATTGAGTAACAATATTGTTGCAGAAAATGTCGCTTTGAACACTACGGTAGGGTCCTTTTCTACTACAGACCCTGACACTGTTGATGTGTTTTCATACACCTTAGTTGCGGGCAATGGCGATGCTGATAATGATGATTTTTTAATAACAGGTAATACGTTGAAAACGGACACCATATTCGACTTTAACAGAAAAACTACTTATTCCATTAGAGTCAGAACAACAGATGGTTTTGGAGCCAATTTTGAGAAGGTATTCACGGTAAGAATTATAAATTCAAATGACGCACCAACGAATATAACATTGAGCGCTTCATCTATCAATGAAAATTTACCTCCAAATAGCTTGGTTGGAAATTTAGCTACGGTAGATAAAGATATTAATGACAGTCATACTTACTCATTTGCGAACCTATCGGCCAATGACAATTCAAGTTTTGCCATCGTAGGAAATGAATTAAGAACATCCGCAAGTTTTGATTTTGAAACGAAATCTGTTTATTTTATTCAAGTTCAAACAACTGATGCAAATGCTTCTAGTTATAGTAGACAATTGTTCGTCAATGTTAATGACACAAATGATACTCCAACAGACATTATTCTTTCTGGGAATAGTGTTAGAGAGAAACAAACGACCAACCAATTCGTTGGTCGTTTTGCAACTACTGATCAAGATGCAACTGATGCATTTGCGTATACCCTTGTGACTGGATCTGGAGATGCGAATAACGGAAGTTTTACGATTTCTAACGATAGTATTTTTTCTGTTGTGCCTTTTGATGTGTTGGTCCAATCTCAGCTTAATTTGAGAGTTAGAACAAGTGACAAGGATAACAAGCAGTTTGAAAAAGCTTTCGTGATTTTCGTTCAAGATGTAAACGATGCACCAACTGACATAACTGTTGACAATGCATCTACTCCCGAAAACACCTCTATAAACACAACCATTGGAAACTTCTCTACTTCAGATATAGATCCTATGCAAACTTTCACGTATCAACTAATTGCAGGAACTGGAGATGCAGATAATGCTGACTTCATTATTACCGGAAATCAATTAAAAAGTAACGTACTTTTCGATTATAATGCCCAACGGCAGCATAGCATCCGTGTTCGATCTGCAGATCAAGGAGGTTTATCTACAGAAAAAGTATTTAGCATTAACATCACCAATAGCAATGACATTCCTACAGATATTAGCTTAACTCCTAATAGCTTTAAAGAAAATCTACCACAAAGTTCTTTAATTGGTGCTTTTGCAACTGTTGATAAAGACAGTACGGATACATTCAGCTACTCATTTGTGAATCAAGGCACGAACGATAACGCTTCTTTTATTATTTCAGGAAACGAATTAAGAACAGGAAGAAACTTTGATTTCGAAACCAAAAATCTTTACGTTATTGAAGTACAAACAAGAGATAACGCTGGTGAGCTTTTCAGCCGTCAATTGACCGTTACAGTTGCAGACAGTAACGATGCGCCAACAGCCTTATCCATATCTGTTGACAGCGTTTTAGAAAAGTCTGCAGTGGGAACATTTGTAGCCGACTTGACCACAACGGATATAGATGCTACGGATAACTTTACTTACAGCTTAGTTGCAGGACAAGGGGCAAACGATAACGCGCTTTTTAGAATTAACGGAAGTCTTTTAGAAGTAGATTCTGTACTAAACTTTAATAATGCAAGAACGAGACGCGTGCGCATACAGTCTACCGACAAAGGAGGCAGAACGATTCAAAATAGCTTCGTTATTCGAGTAATCAACCAAAACGACATTCCTACTGATATTTTACTTTCAGACACCACCATCAATGAAATAGCTCCAATTGGAACTAGGTTGGCAGTTCTTTCAACTATAGATGAGGATCCATCTGATAGCTTTATTTATACCTTAGTTGCTGGCACGGGAGATGCAGGAAATGCAAATTTCACGATTGATGGGAATGAGCTAAAAACAAATACCGCTTTCGACTTCGAAAATCAACCTCTTTATTCTATTAGAATAAAAACGACAGATAGTCAAGGAGGAAGTTTTGAAAAAGCGTTTAGCATTGCATTGACCAATGGAAATGAAAAACCAGCAATAGACGCTCAGTTTTTCTCTATTTCTGAGAATAGCACCCCTAACACAAGTATAGGAGTAATTGTAGCGTCAGATATGGATGCGAACGAAGTTTTTACGTATAAGATACTAGGTAATCAAATTGACTTCAGGGTAGATGCGGTAACAGGAGAATTAATCTCTTCTAGAACATTCGATTACGAGTTCAATAGAAGCTACGAAATGGAAGTAGAGGTTTCGGACGCAGGGGGCTTAAAGGATACTGCAACCATGAATGTAGAGATATTAGACATCATTGAAGCAAGTCTGCCTAGTTCGAATTATTTTAGCCCTAATGGCGATGGTAGAAACGACGAATGGAAAATCCAAAATGTCAATTTATACTCAGACTTTAGTTTGAAAATATTCAGCGTCAATGGTGAGTTAGTTTATGAGAAAGCAAGCAATTACAATAACGATTGGGCTGGAACTTACAACGGTACTCAACTACCAGAAGGAATTTATTATTACTTCTTTGAAAACACTACAAACCCAAGCCAAAACTTTAAAGGCGTAATTACTTTAAAACGATAATCCGTAGCAACCCTCTGGATTTTACAATAAAAAAAATAGATAAAATGAAAAATTTAAAAATTATAGGACTTTGTGCAGGCCTGTTAAGCATTGCAAGCGTTCAGTCGCAAGAACTGTCTTACGGGTATTATAATTACATCATGAATCGTTTTAACATCAACCCAGCATTTGCAGGGAACAACGGAAATATTTCAGCGATACTAAATACCAAGACCTATGCTGCGGGATTTAGCGAGGCTCCTAGAAATACAATGTTTGGTATACACGCTCCGATTAACAACGTTCAAGGCATTGGCGCCAGGCTTATTTCTGATAAAAGGGGAGCATATGAATTAACAAAGTACGATGCAACCTATAGTTATCAAATTAAATTTGACGAAAACTCAGACTTGCGTTTTGGAGTTTCAGCAGGAGCACTTCGCAGAATGCTGAATCCCGGAAGCATATCAAATCCTGAATTCTTAGACCAAACAGACCCTACCTTAGGTGACGGATTTTACGATGAAACCAAGTTTATCGCAGGAGTTGGATTGGTTTACGATTACAGTAATTTCCAGTTTGGACTTAGTGCTCCAAGCTTAGTTATTGGAGGGGAACCCATATCTGAACATATTGTCGGTACAGCTTCTTACAAGTATAATTTTGAAAACTCTGACTTTGCAATTACTCCGCTTGTTATTTACCAGAATATGCCAATTATTGAAAACAGATATGACATCTTACTAAAAGGAGAATACAAAGAAAAAGTATGGGCACAAGTTGGCTACCAATCTACCGATAACTTAAACTTTGGTATTGGCTTTGATTTAGGTCCTTTTGGTATTGGCTATTCGTATGAGATGAATAACTCAGAGTTTAGCAATATTGCAACCAACTCAAACGAAATTGTTGTGCGTATCAGTTTCCTGCCCGTAAAGCAAGCAGAACGAAACGAAACCATCAAGATGTTAGACAAATACGCCGAAACCTTGAGTAAAATGTTAGACGATAAAAATAACCAATATAGTAAGTCTGATGTTATTGGGGAAATTCAGAAGATTAGAATTGAACTAAAAAACTTGAAAAATGAAAACGATGAGAAAACTGCTAAAGCAGTAGAAAAAAGGTTGACCCTTTTAGAAAATCAAATAGTTGAATTAGAGAAAAAATACAACAAGTAGTGAAGAATTTTATAACACTTGCTCTCCTATGCATCTCTATTGTAGGGTTTGCCCAACAAGAAAAAAAAGTTGAAAAAAACGATCAAAAAATCGATGAACTCAACAAAAGACTAGATAACCTAGTGGGATCTTCTAAAACTATTACTGGAGATAGTATTGAGTTTAAGATCGACCTGTTGTTTCAAGAAATTAGAAGCATAAAAACGGAAATGCAGTCCATGCGCCAAACCGTGGAAGATATCAAAGCCAATGGCGTATCAACCTCTAATACTACCAAACTAAACAAAATTAACTCTAAGTTGGATGACCTAGAGAATGGCGAATACTATGTGGTGTTGGCCTCTGAAAGGACGAAGGCCAGAGCGGATAAGTACTTGGCTCGATACGAACAAACCCAAAAATTAAGAGTCGTTCAAAATTCAAAAGGTTCTTGGTATCACGTCATCATCGATACGGCACAAAACATGCGAACTGCTATTGAAACAACTGAAAACGTGCGTCAAAAAGATGTTAAGGATGCTTGGTGGGTTAATGGGAAAAAGTTGCAGAGCCTTTAGGTTAGGGAGGTATTGGTGCAGATTTAGATGATTGCTAAACTCTGATTATTGGACTAAGTTAACGCTGTCAAATAAAGTGATTGAAAAAAATTACTAAGCAGAAACAATACGCAATTTCATTAAATATTTTAAAAAAACAGAGACCTTCCTGTACAAGGAGTTGTATATTGAACTTTTCATGCGTTTCTTTGTTGTTTAGAATGATTCTAAATAAATGGGGCTGAAAATTCTACATGCAAATGCAAATGTTCTAATGGCAAGCGGCTTAAACACCATTTTGAACAAAGGAGGTGGAATAGATTCTATTGACAATGCAACAGATGAACAAAGTCTTTTTGCCCATTTAGACGCAAGTAACTACGACTTGGTAGTTATTGACCCTCTCTCCTCTTCGGAGCGCTTTACAGTGGCCACCACACTGAAGCTCAAGGAAAAATACCCGGATAAGAAAGTGCTCATTATTTCAGAAATACACAGTCCGCAAAATGTATTGCAAGTATTAGAAAAAGGGGTACAAGGCTATCTCACTCGCCAGTGCGATGCTGCAGAAATAACACATGCCATTTTTGCCATTGCAAAGGGAGAAAAGTTTTATTGCAATAAGGTAATTGACATTGCATTGAACAAGGAGTTTGATCCAGAAAATTGCGAACCAACTAGCCTAACAGAACGAGAAAACGAAATCACTGCTCTTATTGCAAGTGGTTTCACCAATAAAGAAATTGGCGAAAAGCTACACCTCAGTCACCATACCGTGCACACCCACCGCAAAAATATTCTAAAGAAATTAGGGATTAAGTCTGTTTCAGAATTAACCGTTTATGCCATGAGTGTAGGGCTAATATAAAAACCCCCAACTTACAAGTTGACTAAAACAATTAACATACACTTGTGCTCTGTCGAATTCTAATATTGTATATCGTGCCCCGCCAATATTTATTGACCGAATAAGAGAGTTATCTACGTTCAAGTTAAACCCTATGCTGAGAACTCCATTTTCTTCAAACCTGGCAGAAGCAATTAAAAAGGGTGCATCATACAAGAATTATTTTGACTGAAAAAACCCTTTCAAAACTGATAGCTTTGAAAGGGTTTCGTTTCACCTATCTACTTTCTGCCTTGTATTCGTGAAGCGTTATTGTACTCCTCTTTTGTTAAAAATCCGTCTTTGTTGGTATCAATTGTAGAAAAGTCATCCTTTAAAGGTCCCGTTGCTTCTGATAAGGATAGCTTCCCGTCCTTATTTGTGTCCATTTTTGCTAATAACCCGTTAAACACGGAGTCATTTTGAGGCTTAGCAGATGTTTCTGTCTTTACTGCAGGAGCTTCAGCTGCACTTGTCTTTTTTGAACAGGATGTAAATGTTAATACTGAAACAAAAAACAACCCTCCAATTACTATACTTCTATTTTTCATATTTGTTATTTTTACTCTGAATCCGTTGAGCAATTAATATGTTTCAAAATAACTAAAAATATGAACCCATTTCACCTTGCTATTCCTGTTAAAGCATTAGAGCCTTGCAGAACCTTTTACCGAGAAATTTTAGGTTGCCCAGAAGGCAGAAGCACACGCCATTGGGTAGACTTTAATTTTTTTGGACATCAGTTTGTAATTCATATAGATGAAAATCATTCACAAAAAGCAGCACCGACCAACAAAGTAGACGGAAAAGCAGTGCCTGTTCCACATTTTGGGGTTGTTTTAGATTGGGAGGTTTGGAAGGAGTTAGCTGAAAAAATGAAAGCAATAAACACAGAGTTTGTTATTGAACCTTGTATCCGTTTTGAAGGAAAAGTTGGTGAACAAGCAACTATGTTTTTTCTAGACCCAGAAGGAAACGCTCTCGAGTTTAAAGCCTTCCAAGACAAGAGTCAGATTTTTGCCACCTAAACCAGGGTCTAAATGAATTTTTTTCCTAGTCCCCGCTTGCAATAAGCTTATTGCGTAGCGCAGCCTCGCAAAACCATTTTAAGCCAGAACCTCATCCTTAACATAGCTTAGCGCATTGGAAAAAAGTGCTTTAAACTAAAACTTCCTGCTCCTGTATTTATATTCTGTTAACGATTAAGCTACTTCGTAACGCAAACCTAATGCTTTGGTAAGGTAATGGTAAGTGCAAAGAGATTCTGTGTGAATAAGTGTATTCTAGTTTTACCTCATCTTAAAAACTAACTCTCAAAACACTTAAACAACATGAAAAACAAGTTTACCTTTCTTACTAGGTTTTCTTTAGCCGTGGTCGCTATTGCTTGCTTCGGCCAGCTTAGTGCTCAATCTAATTTAATCCTCACCACGGGCATACAAGCTGACTCAGATGATGCCGAGGAACGTGGATTAAATGCCGCCTCTAATCCAGGTACAATGGATTTAACTAGTTCAGACATAGAATTGGTAGAAGATGGAAGCGACGGAAACCAATTTGTTGGTTTACGCTTTGCCAATCTCAACTTACCAAAAAATGCCATAATCGACTCTGCCTTTATTCAGTTTACGGTAGATGAATTAGACAACGGAGCAACTACCATTGTATTCAAGGTAGAAGATGCAGATAGTTCATCAACATTTACCGGAACTTCCGGTAATATTTCTTCTAGAACAGCTTCAGGAGATAGCATAGTTTGGAGCAATATACCTGCTTGGGGAACTGCCCAAATTGCAACTTTAGATCAACGAACTCCAGATGTGAGTTCTCTATTGAATAGAATTATCAGCAGACCAAACTGGAACACAGGAAATCCAATTACCTTTTTAGTAACCGGAACAGGAGAAAGAACAGCTGAGGCACACAACGGAACAGGTGCAGAGTCTGCTCAATTAATCGTGTACTATACTGCCCCAATTTCTTCGGTATTCGCAATTACAAATGGTAACGATGACGCAGAACAAGACCTACTTTCAGGTGCAATGGATTTAACAAGCACCGATTTAGAGTTCACAACCGATGGAACTTCTATACAGGCAATAGGACTGCGTTTTCAGAATGTTTCTATTCCTCAAGGTTCAATTATCCAGTCTGCATACATTCAATTTCAAGTAGATGAAGCAAACACCACAGATACAGTGAATGTAGCTTGGGGTGCTGAACTTACTGATAATGCAGCCGCTTTTACAGCTGCTACAAATAACATAGCAGGAAGAACTTTCAACACTGCTCAAACCCTCTGGAATTTTATTCCAACTTGGCCGACTGTCGGGATAGCAGGTTTAGACCAACAAACGCCAGATTTAGCCTCACAAGTTCAAACAATAGTGAACAGAGCCGGTTGGATTAGCGGAAACGCAATGGCATTTGGGGCAGTTGACCCATCAGTGGTTAACGTTCCAGGCTATAATACTAACAGCAGTAAGAGAACTGCTGAATCTTATGACGGATCTGTGTCAGGTGCACCAAAGCTAATTGTTACTTACATACCTCCAGCTCGTTTTATTACAGGTAGTTTCCCAATAACTAAAGGCTCTTCTTGGAAATATGATGATAGTGGATTAGACTTAGGTACTGTTTGGATAGCAAACAGTTACAATGACTCTACTTGGTCATTTGGAGATGCTCCGTTAGGATACTCCAACCCAGTTTCAACAACGGTTGACTTTGGAACAGACCCTAATGATAAGCACATAACTACTTATTTACGTCACACTTTTAGTGGAGCAAATACTGCTCAGTACGATTCTTTAATCTTTGATGTTTTAAGAGACGATGGAGCAATTGTATACATTAATGGTGTTGAAGCTTTCAGAACAAATATGCCAAATGGTACTGTTGGATTTGATACTACGGCTGTTGCTGTTGTTGGCGGTGCTGACGAAACAACATACTATCGTTTTACCGTTGACAATACCTTAACAACAGGTACAAATGTAATTTCCGTTGAATTGCACCAACAAGCGGGAACTTCTTCAGACTTGAGTTTTGATATGGAAGTTACCGGAAAGTTACCTCCTTTAACTACTTCCGCTTATCCAGTTGTTAGTGGTGACGATTGGAATTTCTTGGATGACGGAACTAGTCTAGATAGTATCGCTTGGAAAACGTTGAACTTTAATGATACCGTTTGGGGACAGGGAATTTCTCCTTTAGGCTACAGTAACCCAGTTGCAACTCAATTATCTTTTGGACCAGACCCAACAAACAAATACATCACCTACTATTTTAGAAAGCGTTTCAACATTAGCAATATCAGCGCTCTTTCAGATTCTTTGATTTTGAACTTGAAAAGAGATGATGGCGCGATTGTTTACATTAATGGCGCTGAAATAGTACGTTCTAATATGCCTGCAGGTCCTGTAAATTATAGAACTAATGCCGCAAGTATTGTTAGCGGTGCTGCAGAAGACGTTTTTTACGCTACTACAGTATCTAAAAGTATTTTTACGCAAGGAGATAATATCATTGCAGTAGAACTTCACCAAAGAGATAGCTCAAGCTCTGATCTTAGCTTCGATTTAGTAATTGAAGAAAGACCAAATGCAAGAAGAGCCTGCTTAGGACCTAATGATTTGCACGTTTCTTGTTATACATCTGTGTTCCCAACAGCTCAAGGACCGGATTTCGTTATACCTGAAACACACGCTTTTCAAGTGTTAATTGAGCAAGGAGACACCTACTCAAATACTAATGTTAGAACAACTGTTCCAGGAAACAATGACTTTACAGGTTACATTGCCAGAACAGGAAGTAGCGTTGATGGATTCCTCGGAATAAACCATGAGAATACTCCCGGTGGAGTCTCTCTTTTAGATTTGCGATACATCGACTCTGTGAAACTTTGGACCGTTGATTCATCACAAGCTGTTGATTTTTATAACAATGACTTGGTTACAACAACTAGAAACTGTTCTGGCGGAATTACTCCTTGGGGAACATTTATTACCTCTGAAGAAACAGGAAACTCAGGAGATGCAAACGCTGATGGATATGAAGATGTTGGCTGGCAAGTAGAAATTGATCCGGTAACTAGAAAAGTAAAAGAATACGGAACTACGGGTAAGCAAGAAAAGTTATGGGCAATGGGTAGAATGAACCACGAAAACGTCGCTATTGCTTCCGATAATGTAACAGCTTATCAAGGAGTAGATGTTGGGTCAGGGTGTTTATTCAAGTTTATCGCAACCACCCCAACAGACTTGTCTGCAGGTACATTATATGCATTAAAAATTGACAGTGGAATGGCGTCTAACGGTGAGCCTTTGTCGACTACCGGTTCTTGGATTGTTATTCCAAACACAACTCAGGCTGACAGAAACAATTCTAATTCACTTGCAATTAGCTTAGGAGCTACTACCTTTAATGGAATTGAAGATGCAGAAATAGGCACAATTGATAACAAAATTTACTTTACTGCGAAAGGTTGGAACCGTGTTTATCGTTTCAACGATGTTAGCAATGCATCAATTAATCAGTTTGAAACCTTTGTAGGTGGAAGAGATTACTTAATCAATTATGGCGGAGGCGTTGTTTCAGAGCCTTGGGCATCTGGAAACGACAACCTTTGTTTTGATGATTTAGGAAACCTATATGTACTTCAGGATGGAAGCAGGGACCACATTTGGATGGTAAGTCCAAATCACACACAAACTAGTCCTCAAGTTGACATTTTTGCAAAATTACCTGCAGGTTCAGAGCCTTGTGGAATGACTTTTACTCCAGATTATAAGTTCATGTTTGTTTCTGTTCAGCACCCTAGTGGAGGAAATTCAAGCACCATCCAAATGGATGCATCTGGTTATGGAGCTGACATGGCAAAAAGCACAACCGTAGTAATTGCTAGAAAAGAATTCTTAGGAAATTATGCTCCAATGATGGCTGCATCCAACCTTAGCTTTACAACTACTGCTTGTGATTCTGTTAACTTTAGTTTCAATACAGGTAGCGGAAACGGTCACCTAGTTGTGGTAAAAGAAGCTACAAAAGTAAACGCAACTCCAATGGACGGAATTTCTTACAGAGTAAGCGATACCTTAGGAAATGGTGACAATTTAGGGTCGAACAACTTCGTGATTTATGACGGATTAGATTCAAACCTTACGTTAAAAGGATTAAATCCGAACACTACGTACCACGTTTCTATATTTGAGTACAACGCTGCTCCAAATAAATATTACCAGACAGACCTTACCCTTGCAGACAGTGCAACTACTCCTGCAGTAGTAACGAGTCCTATCAGCGGAAATACCAACTCTTTTGTATTGGCAACGGAAACGTATTCAGTTACAAATACTACAGGCTCAGCTTACGTTTGGGATGCAGGAATTGGAACGATTGTTTCAGGACAAGGAACGAATCAAGTTCAAGTAACTTGGCCTGCGATTCCGGGAGCCGAAGATTTAAAAGTTGTTGAAACTAACGCTTCAAGTTGTGAAGGAGATACTGTTCTTCAAACTGTTAACTTTGGTTCTGTAGGAATAGAAGCTTTCGACTTGAAAAATGCCGTTAAAATTGGACCTAACCCAACAGATGGTGTAACAACCGTTTATCTTTCAGGCTTAGACCATACCTTTGATGTTGTTGTATATGACTTAGTTGGGAAAAAGGTTCTTGAAAACAGAAACCTTAAAAACAACTTCGACATCGATTTAACTGGACACAATAGCGGTACTTATATATTGCATTTAACTAGCGGAAACAAGATGACTACAAAAAGGATTGTTGTTAAATAATCTAATTCACACATTCAAAAGAGGAAGGCGAGTCGATTCGCCTTCCTTTTATTATTTAAAACCCATTGACATGAAAAATGCTTTTACCCTTTTATTATTTGCCTTCTCAATCACTATTAGTATAGCACAACCTCAAAAGGAAGATCCCATTTACATTCGAGATAACTCCAAAAGTATTATCTATTTTTCTGTAGAAGAAGCCCAAGCAGCTTCCACCACTGTTGAAGTATTAAACCTTAGAAATAAAGAATTGACAGTTGTGCCAAGTGGAATAAATCAATTCAAAGAGTTAAAGTTTCTGAACTTGATGAAGAACAGTTTAACAGCGATTGATGTCGAAATTTTTGAGTGCACTCAACTGACTGAGATTAACTTGCGCCAAAACAAAATTTTAATTCTACCAAAAGAAGTTGGTCAACTAGCCGTTTTGGAGGTGTTAAACGCTTCTAAGAACCAGTTTAAAGAATTACCAATGGAAATTGGAAACTTAAAAACCATCAAAATTATTCACTTGGTGGAAAATAATTTGACAGAAGTTCCTGAGGAAATGGGACAACTAAAAACACTAAGAACCCTTGACATTGATCAAAATAAGCTAACAAGTCTTCCGAGCTCATTCAATGGTCTAAAATCTCTTGTCCTATTGTCTGCCTCTAAAAACAACTTCACAAAGTTCCCTAATTCTGTTTGTAATTTGAAAAAGATAGAAACAATAAATTTTGACAAGAATCAAATTGCATTTTTGCCTTCAGATTTGAAGAAAATGAAGCGGTTGAAAACACTATCGTTAAGTGCTAACAATATTCAAACTGTTCCTGAAAAGATTACTAAACTTAAAAATCTAGAGCTGTTGAACTTAGCAGGTAATGAAATTACTACACTACCGAAGAAACTTCACAAATTAAAATCTCTGAAAACATTGATTCTAGTAGGAAACCCTATTGCCGAAGCTGAAAAATCAAGAATTCAAGCTGCATTGCCAGATGTAGATATACGATTTTAAAGAACCCTTTCTTGTGGAGCACAATGTGTGCTCCACTTACTAATCTCTTGAGTCAATTGCTTCTGGGCTTCCATTACTTCTACTGGGTCGAATAAAAAACAAACTGCCGCAACTATTTTGCAATAACTAATCGTTGTACTTCTCTGCTGTAATCTGAAATTAGTTCAACCATGTAAATCCCATTACTTAATTCCGAGATATTTACTTCATCAGGAACATTTTCCATTGCCAATACCAATGTTCCTGTTATCGACCAAATTCTAAGGTTTTCAAGCTTTGTACTCCCTTCAATGTTCAAAACTGACTTCGCCGGGTTTGGATAAATTCTTATCCTTTCCTGTTGTACCTCCTTAGCTCCAACCAGAATAGAGTTAATCAAGACGAAATTATTTAATGCACCACAATTGGAAATATTATTGTGTGAATTAATGACCCTATGTGTATTGTTAACTACATCATATTCAATTAACTTCGTTCTATTTTCAAAATTCCTTCTATAAAAATATTCTGTGGAAGTTTGAAAGTAAAACTTCCCATTAGGAGCTTCCATAAAACTGCCTCCCATCTGAACCTTATGGTCTTCTATCTGAGCTTTCTCACTAAATTTACTCCCAATTGGTTGTGAAGGATCAAATTCTAAAATATGAGTTGGATTGACAAAAGCTACATTGGTAATTTTGTTTAAAGCTAACCCATACAACTTACCGTTACTATGAGCCGATAAAGGAGAAAAATAATCAATGAAAAATAAAGGGTTATTGTACGGATGATAAGTAATTGAGTCTGTAATGTAGTTCAGTTCAAAAATACCTCCAGTATAAGCAGCATACAAACTATTGCCAAGTTCAGCGAAGTTTTCAGAAAACCCATTGATAGAAGTATTGCTTAAATCAAATACTAACCTTAACGATTTGGACACAGGGTCGTATTCGTAAATTTTTTTTGCCTGTGCTACAAAGTAAATCTTATTGTTGCTTGCCTTAGTAAAACCGAAGTTTTGTATGGAGTATAAGTTTGGTGGGTAATTTAACGTTTGAACTTGACTAAAAACCTTACTGACTAGGTCGAATTCAAATAGCTTTACAATTGTGTCTTTCTGACCAATTCCCAATACGGTAGTTGGATTTAATAAAATTGTACTCTGTATGTTGTAAATAAAGTTACTGTCCACATCTACCAATTTGATAGTTGTAGCCGTTGGCATGTCGTGTTCCACAATTGTACCTGCGAAATTACTGCCTCCATTCCTATTCGCCCAGTATAGCTTTGTGCCTCCATTGTTCAAAAGCCTGTTGGCCGGCACATGGCCTAAGTTACTTGACCCAAATTGAAGTTTGCTTTGTATCTGGTCAGAATTCAAGTTATACTCATAAACGGAGCCTAACCCATGCATATATCTATTAACGTACCCGGAATAATTGGAGTGTTCAGGCTGATTGCCTGTAAAGCCTAATATAATGGAGTCATTTTTGAAAATATGCCTGCCAGAGGGATTATACATCCTACCTTGTTCACTGAATGGGGTCTTGATGATTATGGATGATAAATTAGAGTCTAACATATAAAAAGATCCTACTCCATTTGGTCCTCCGTTCTGCAACGTTCCAGAAACCTTACCTAAGGAACTCTGAAACATTTCTCCCGCCGGATAACTTCCATGCAAAGAATCATTAAAGTCGAAGTCGGCTGCAATATTAACAGAACCATTTAGCACATTCATTTTATACATGGTAGAACTGTAGTAACCTGCACTTATGTATAGCCAATTATTCACAAACATCAAATTCGTATAAATCGTATGCCGATTTCCCTGCCTTGTATCAAATTGATAAATTCTCGTTAAAGTGTCGGTAATAGTGTTGTACTTATATAATCTGCCATAATAAGGCATTGCTCCTTCTCTTACACCATAAATACAACTATCAGGGCCTTCCACTATAGGGCTATTATCACCCCTATACCAACCTGTTAGATTATTGCCGGACTCATCGAAATGATAAATATCTCTGAATGTATTAGTCGCAATATCATACTCATAAAATGAGCCTTCTCCCGTGTGCGACCAACCTCCATAGGTTGCGCCATAGAGCTTATTGTTGGAAGCAATAATAGGAGCTATTCGTGGGTCTTGATTCGAAGCAACAAATGAGTGGACTAAGCTAACTGCATAATTTTGAGGATTAAATTTAAAAATCACCCCATATTGATTATTATCGCCCGTATTGGCTACTCCATACATTTCGCCATTTGCTGCTTTAACCAAATGTTCCATCGGAGATGTGAACTGGGCGCGGTCAAAAACATAAACTGTTTTGTATTCGTTGGTAAGCTCGTTATATTCAAAAATAGTGCTTCTGTTACGATCAGATATAGCATTGAAGCCGTAATGCTTACCATTATTTGCTTGGCATAATTTTCCGCGAATGGGACCTAAATAACCCTCCAAGTAATTCATCTCTTGTACCGGAGTAAGTGCTGAAAAGTTACTGTCAATAGAAAATAGCTGACCTTTTCCATCCGAACCACCGTTACAATCTAAACCGTAAATTAGTGGAGTTTGCGCAGTATTAGACAAAGCAAAGACCGTTAAAAGGAGTAACGATAGATATACCTTTTTCATTGTAAATAATTTAGCTTAAATGTAAGGCTTTTTGCTTTAGCGAGATTTAAGGCGAATCCTTACTTAGAGGAGGTACTAACAAACAATTTTAAATGAAATTCTCTTGCGTTTCCATTAAAGCTAAGTACAACTCATAAGTTATTAGATGGTTGATAAAATAGAATACTGCCGTACGTTTTTCTAGACCCAGGAGAAAACGCCTTAGAATCTAAAGCACTCAAAGAAGAGAGTCAGATTTTCGCGACTTGAGAAATCAAAAGTACCATTTACATGGAATGAGCTAATCAACTAACGGTTTTCCTCTTCCTCCAGCTGCAAGATTTCAATCAACTCAACGGAAGTGATTAAGGCCGATTTTCTAAACCAAACTTGTTGCTTCTCGTCCAAAATTACCGTAGTAGGGAATAAAATTTGATTCTCGTATTTACCAAAATACAATGCTAGCTCATGGTATTTTTCAGCAGCATTAAAGTGGTAGGTTCGATTGAAAAAGGAAATAGAGTCTTTGTTTTCTGCGTCGATTTTAAAAGCATACACCGTTTCATTTAGGTAACGAATCACAGAATCGTTTGCAAAAGTGGTGTTATTCTGCATTTTACAAATCTTGCACCAGCTTGTCTCTAGAAAAATGAGAATTGGTTTGGGTTCTTGGTAATAGCTTTGCTGCAGCTCTTGAGAACTTAACCAATTTACCTCGGTATTTTTCTGTGCAAAAGCAAAACTCAGTGTTAGCATAAAAAAGACTCCTAACAAAAACCTTTTCATACTATTTAACTGTAAATTTTATTCCCAACATACCTCTAATTCCCTGATTGGCTGCATACACATAAGTGGGATCGAACGTCAATGCATTAGGATTACTTTCTGTTGGATTAACACTTCCGTCTGCATTAAAATCCACCTCTCTATCAAACGGATCAAACGACCGAGCAATACTGTTTCGATCAGGTGTAAAGTTCAACAGGTTCTTTACCGCTACATACAGTTCCCAGTTCTTACCAAAAGATCGAGTTGCCTGAACGTTTTGAATGCTAAACCAAGGCGAATATCCCGACCGATTATCCAACTCTCCTAATAAAGGCAATCGCATCGGACTGTACACATTTCCAGTATAATTTAATCGCAACTTTAGCGGTAAAAGCGTGTATTCGATGTTCCAAACACCTGTAAAGCGTTCGGTCAATAATTGTCCTCGCTCCTCCCCATTCTCCGTCACCGATACGTCCATCAAGGTTGCTCCTCCCATAATTTTCAAGCCATTTTGAACCGTTGCGTCTACGTTTAGGGAAAACCCTTTAGAGACCGCAGAACCATCCAAATTGCCGTAAATTATTTGATTTGGATTCGTCTCGTAATCCGGTACAATTCTGTTGTTGAACAGCGTGTAGAATACTGACCCATCCAATGAAATGGAACTTTCGTTTTTAGAGTAAATTCGTTTCACCACGTTCAGATTGATGTTTTGAGATGTTTCTGGATTCAACTCTTCCGTAAATACCACTTCCCTTGCTCCTGTTAGAGCAGCGTGGTCTTCCGTGAAAACATTGGCCACTCGAAAACCATTTCCTGCACTTAATCGAACCACCGTTTTATTGTCTTCCGTATTCCACTTGTAATTTATTCTTGGTGAAAAAATACTGCCGTGTAAGCTGTTATGGTCTGCCCGAACGCCTAAGAGCAGCGTATTAAACTCATTCAACGTAATTTGATCTTGCACAAAAACACCCGGTAAGTGAATGATTTGTGGCTCATTCTTCTGCTTATCGAAACTGGAGGTGGCCGGTGTATTGTCATCGTAGTAGGTATAGCGGTAGGCTGCCCCAACTAAAAAGTCATGAGAGGTTCTCCACTTTTGATTCCACGTTAATTGACCAAAACCTATCCGCTGATCGGCCTGGTAAATTGTAGTACCATACACGGAATTTTGTTGGTGCCTGTTTGCGCTAAATTGCAAGTTTAAATCCTTCTCGGTAGGCAACTGATAGTTTCCAAACAACTCCCAACGGTTGGTGTAAATACTTTCCCCATATATGGAGTCGCCTCCTCGAAACTCCGGGGTCCAATTCATTTGTCCACCCCAACGATCTTCGTAAACAAACCGTGCACCAACATTCAACTCTTTCTTGCTTTTTCGCGCAACGGATAATTTGTTAAAAATAGAAATGCGGTCTTGCAGGGTAATATCTGTAAATCCATCATTATTCTGGTCGATGGGATTAGAATAATTGAAATAGTTAACTCCTAAAAGAGCGTTTACTTTATTCCCAACTGTATATTTTGATGCAATGTCTGCGTTCACTTCCCCCCAAGAAGTCGTAAAAACATCTGCAGCAAAAAGGGGTGCATTCAGTGGTTTTTTCGTAATCACGTTGATCAATCCTCCAACCGCCTCAGAGCCATATAAAGTGGACGCAGGACCTTTCACAATTTCTACTCTTTCAATTAAAGACGAAGGAATTCCCGTAAGTCCATATACGGTAGAAAGACCGCTAACAATTGGCATTCCATCAATTAGAACCATGGTATATGGCCCTTCTAAACCATTTATATGAATATCGCCGGTATTGCACACATTGCAATTCAATTGAGGACGAACACCATTGACATTTTGTAGTGCTTCAAAAATAGAGGGTGCTTTGTTGTTTTCGAAATACCTTGCGGTAAAAACCTCCACTGGAACGGGACTATTGAGCTTAGACATTTCCTTCATGGTGCCTGTTACCACCACGTCATTTATAAGATTGGCTTCCTCCTCGAGTGTAAAGTTTACGGTGTATACTTCGTTTTCTAGTACCTCTATCTTTTTTCTGTGCTTTTCAAAACCAATGAACGAGGCAACAATAAACTGCTTACCTGTTGGTACATTTTTTAATTCAAAAGTTCCGTTTTCATTCGTAGTAGTTCCTATGCTAGTGCCTAAAACATAAATATTTACGAATGCCGCTTCGGATTGATCTGAGAATGTTACATTTCCTATAACTGTTCCCGACTGAGCAACAGATAAGAATGAAATCACGGAAAGTAACAGCGCAAGCGCACTTAATTTTATAAATTGCATACTCTTTTTTAGAGTCGCAAATATAAATTTTTAGACTAATCTAAATTTTTATTTAGATGATTTTTTCTTCTTTTCACAAAGTCAACAATTCCCAAATGGACTACCACAAAAAAATGCTGCAAATCTGTTTTTCAACAAACTGCAGCATTTATACCATTTATCTATTTCTTTCTAGTGCTCTGCGCCCGCTAAACCTGCTAACTCCTTATCAAACAAATAAAGACTTGCAGTATCGCTTCCAATCATTTCTAACTTCCCAATAATAGACTGAGCCAATTGCTCTTCTTCCATTTGCTCCGAAATATACCATTGCATAAAGTTATTCGTCAAGTGGTCGTTCTCTTGCAAACAAGCAGTAATAATGCTATTGATACTTGCAGTAACAATTATTTCGTGCTCTAGAATGCTTTTAAATACCTCCATTAAACTGTCAAAATCTTTCTTTGGCGCATCTAATGCCGGCACTGTCGCTTGACTTCCTCTTTCATTTAAAAACTTGATCAGTTTCAGCATGTGCTCTCTCTCCTCGTCAGAATGAGCATATAAAAACTCAGCCGCACCTTCAAAGCCTTTGGTGTCTGCCCAGCAGGCCATGGCTAAATAAGTTTGAGAAGAAGACGCTTCTTTTTTTACTTGATCTTGAAGTAATTGTTCAATTTTTTGAGATAACATAGTTCTGTTTTTAAAATGTAAAGATAAGCCGCAGTTGGGTAAATCGCGCGTTGAATCGGAGATTAAATAATAGGATTTATAAGTTCACGTGCCTTGCATAAAGGTATAATTTCACTTTCCCTTAACTAAAACTTCATGCAAAATACCCTCTATGTGGTATTGAACACACAGAACTTTGAGGGTAAATTTGTGGCTCAAAATAAGCGCTATTTAGATTTAGTCTAAATAAAAATAAGAAAGATGAAAAACACAACATGTAAAGCCATTGCCCTAATTGGTTTGGGTGTAATAACTGGTTTAACCTCTTGTAAAGAAGATGAAGATGATAAAATAGTTCCACTAGCTCCGCCATCTCCAACCAACTTTTTGGAAAGTAGAGTGGATCAGCTAGGAGCTGTGGATTTGGGAACTTTTACCAAGCCTACTACTTATGACATTACAGGTGCTTTTGCGCCCGCTGCTTACAACGGCCAAAAAAGAAGAGTAGCACAATTACAAGAAATAGTGGACTCTTCCAGAAATGAACCAATTTATTGGAACATTAGAGAAGCGTTAGCCAACGTGAATCGAGATCAGTTTGCAAGGGTTGATGCTCAAGGGGACTCTGATATAAGAACTAAAATTGACGAACTAAATTTTGATAATGGCAATACATCTGTTGCAGATCAATTTGCGGCTTTAGCAGATAGCTTAAGACTTTCCAGCCAAGCCAACTATACTGTGAGTGCTAGAAATGGTAGAGCGGGAATGATTACCACCGGCAGCAACAAAAGACACGTAAGTGCCAATGGGTTGGAATACATTCAACTTCTAGAAAAAGGTTTGTACGGAGCCTTATTGTACGACCAGATGGTGGACGATTACTTACGACCAACTCAAGCGGGAGCGCAAAACCCTGCCGGAAACAACGAAACTGCAGCGGGTTCAGATTACGCTAGCGAAGGTACCGCTAGACAACATGCTTTCGACGAAGCTTTTGGATACTTAGCAGTGAACCCAAACACGTATCCCAATAGTGCTAATACTAGCAATGGAGATGGAAAGTTTATAGCAAATTACCTTTTTGATTTCAGCGACGAAATTCAAGCTGTTTATGGAGTAAATCCTTCTCAAAAATTGATGGATGCATTTATTTTTGGTCGGTCTGTCCTAAAGGCAGGAGAAGGTTTTGGTCCCAGCAACGAAACCACCAACGAAGCCTATTACAATGCTGCAGTTGCCGACATCAAGTTATTCACTGAAATTGGACTAGCGACAGCAGCCTTTGATTATCTGAACGATGCCATTCAAGATGTAACGGATGCAGACAAGATACATCACCTTTCAGAAGCGATTGCATTTATCTACGCACTATCGTTCAATTCTCAAGGTAGACTAAGCGAAACCCAAGCTCACGCTGCATTACAAACAATGGGATGGGATGCAAACAATCCTTCCCTAGATGGTGTTTACAGCGTTAACTTATGGGAAGTAACAGACGCGCAAATGGAAAGCGCGAAAAATATATTAGACCAAGCATATCCGGGATTTGGGGCTATCCAATTTTAATCGTAAAAAGCAATGAACATGATTAGAGGAAATACTAAAAACACATTTACTTTAGGAGTTCTTAGTTTGATGGTATTGGCAGTGTTAAGTTTATCATCTTGCAAAGAAGATGATGAAACTGGAATTACTGATGATAACCAGAACCAACCTTCTGCAACTGATTTTAATGACCTTCTGACCAACCAAGTAAATGAAGTTATCATTCCAACCATGGTAACCTACCAAAGTAAAATGGCAAGCTTCACGAACGCTGTAAATGGATTTACCACGCAGATCGATTCAAGTAACCTCCAAATTACACGAAATGCATTCAAAGAAGCATATTTGGCATACCAAGCAGCGGCAGTGCACAATTATTATGCAACTGCCAATGCAGGTTTGGTTGAAAACACCAACTTGTACCCAATAGACCCTTCGATGTTAAACGACTTCATTTCTAATCGGTCTTATAATTTTGGAACTACTGCTCAAATGAGAGCAAATGGATTTCCGGCTTTAGATTATATGCTGTATCAACCAACTGATGGAGTTGCATACTTTCAAGCGGATGGCAATCGAGTTGACTTTCTTAAAGCTTTAGTAGCTAGCATGAAGTCTAAAGCAGACGATTTGGTAGCAGCATGGAGTGGCAATTTACAAACCAACTTTGTTTCCAACGGTGGAACTGCTTTAGGCAGCTCCATAAGTGTTCAATTAAACGATGGTTTGATTTATTATGAAGACCACATTCGAGAAAGCAAAGTAGGTTTCCCAATTGGCAAGTCCGGCCCAAATGATTCTCCCTTCGCAGCAGACCCGACGAAAATTGAAGGGTATTACCAATCAGTTGCGGAAGGAAACGAGGGTTTTACCTTACAATTGCTCAGGGCATCCATAGAAGAAATGGAGGATCTTTATTTAGGGAAAGGCAACTTACAGGTAGATGGTATTGGTTACGATGACATGCTACTCATTAGAAATCAGGCGACGGTAAATCAAGATATAAAGAATTATTTTGCTGCTATTTATACTGAAATTAATGAGCGTAACTCGATTAACGGAAATGAAGAACTGTACAATAGCGTTCAAGCACTTGTTACCATTTACAAATCGGATCTTCTGCCTTTGCTAAACGTGCAAGACGCCGATGGCTTAAATGATGGAGATTAATAAACTTATATCCTAAACTTTCAATTAAGAGGTGCTATAAATACGCACCTCTTTTATCATTTAAAAATGCAGAGTCTAACCGTAAAATTCAAAGAACTTTGCTTTCGACAAGTTTCGAGCGCTCCACTAGTGGTGTTCCGCATTTTATTTGGTGCCTTGCTATTTTACAGCACTGTTCGAACAATTTATAAGGGTTGGGTGCACGAGCTATACGTTTTGCCAACGTACCACTTCACGTTCATCAAGGACTTGCCTTTGCCTTCAGAAAATACCATCTATGCCATTTTTGGCCTACTTGCATTGAGCTCTCTTTTCATGATTTTTGGGTTGTTTTACAGAATCAGCGCGACAGTCTTTTTTTTGCTTTTTACATACGTTGAATTAATTGACAAAACCTACTACCTCAACCACTATTACTTAGTCAGCACCCTAGTTTTTTGGATGATTCTTGTCCCGGCTCATCGAAGTTACTCGCTCGACTCCTTGATTTTTCCAAAAATTAAAACAACAATTTGCGCCAACTGGTGCATTCTCATTTTTAAGGTTCAGCTTTCCATGGTTTACTTTTTTGCAGGTTTAGCCAAAGTAAATGCTGATTGGTTGCTGCAAGCGCAACCATTAGCTACTTGGCTACCCGGTAGGTATACTTTACCCGTTATCGGAAAATGGCTTTACCTGAAAGAAGTTGCCTTTTTATTTAGTTGGTTAGGCTGTCTTTACGACTTGTTTATCTGGGCTTTTCTATGGTTTAAACGAACTAGACCGTTAGCGTACTTTTTCGTTCTTGTATTTCACATTCTTACAGGCATTTTGTTTCCACGAATTGGCATGTTCCCTTACATAATGATTGTATCTACCGTCATCTTTTTCTCGGCAGACTGGCATCAAAAACTACTTCATTTCCTTCCTAACAATTCACTAAATGAGAATGATCGTTCTAGTAAAAAGAATGCACTACTTGTGCCCTATTTGTTGACGGCCTATTTTTTAGTTCAACTGTATTTGCCGTTAAGACACTTGCAGTATCCTGGTAATTTATTTTGGAACGAAAACGGTTATCGCTTTAGTTGGAGAGTGATGTTGATGGAAAAGAATGGCTTCACCAATTTCATACTAAAAGACCCGAAGCAGAACACGCAAAAGCAGGTAAATCTGGATAACTATTTAACTCCGTTTCAGCAGCAACAATTACGCAGTCAGCCAGATATGATTTTACAATTTGCCCAACACATTGGTCAACTAAAAGAAAAACAATTAGGTTACGCTCCAGAAATTTATGTCGAAAGTAGAATTTCTTTAAATGGAAGGCGAAGTCAGGTATTTATTGATGAGTCTATAGACTTGTATGACAAAGGTGATCTTAACTCGAAAAATTGGTTGATTCCACTAACAAAATAATGAAAAACGCAATCTCCATTTTCTATTTTGTTGCGCTTGCTTTTTGCGCTAAGCAGGGGATATCCCAAAACACAATAAACCTCAACGGAGTTATCTCTTCACAAAATAACCAAGCTGTTGCAGAGGTTGTTATTTACATAAAAGGCAACTCCATTTATACCATGACCGATGCACAGGGGAAGTTTACACTGCAACTTCCCGCTTCAACCTATACGCTTAGGCTGCAAAGTTTAAATATTATTCCCATTGAAATTCCCATTAAACTAACGCGAGACACTACCGTTCAATTACAAGTACAGTTGAAATTGAATAACATTGAAGAGGTTGTGATACAGGCGAATGAAGACCCTTTTGGCATAAGAAAGCTACGACCAACTGAAGGTGGCGGATTGTACGAAGGCAAAAAAACCGAGGTTATTGATGTTGAAAAATTGATTGGAAATAAAGCTTCTAACAATGCTCGCCAAGCATTTAGTAAAATACCTAGTTTAAACATTTGGGAAAGCGACAACGCCGGACTTCAACTAGATATTGGAGGCAGAGGATTAAGCCCCAAGCGAACTTCGAATTTTAATACTCGACAAAATGGTTACGACATCAGTGCTGATGCATTAGGATATCCTGAAAGTTATTACACCCCACCCTTGCAAGCGGTGCAGCAAATTGAAGTAGTTCGAGGAGCAGGTGCTTTACAATATGGTAGTCAGTTTGGTGGGTTAGTAAACTTTAAAATGCGAAAAGGAAATCCTAAAAAGCGTTTTAATTTTGAAACAGAAAACACCTATGGTGCCAATAATTTCTTCAATAGCTTCAATAGCTTTCACGGCCAAGTTAAGAAACTAAACTACTACAGCTACGTTCAGTACAAACGCGGAGATGGTTGGAGAACCAATTCAAACTTCGAGCAAACCGGTGCATTTGTGAGCTTGGAGTATGCCTTTTCCAATCGATTCAAACTAAGTTTCGACTACACCAACATGAATTACCTGAGTCAACAAGCAGGTGGGTTAACCGATGAAGCTTTCGCAATAGACCCAAGGAGTTCTAACAGAGAAAGAAACTGGTTCCGTGTAAACTGGAATTTAGCCGCTTTTCGATTGGAATACCAAGTTTCTGAAAATGCAAAGTTGTACAGCCGGACTTTTGGATTATTGGCCAATCGAACGTCTCTTGGTCTGCAGGAAACACCAGATGTTGAAGATCCACTTTCCAATCGCGATTTAATTGACGGCAGTTTTAAAAACATAGGAAACGAAACTCGGTTTGTATACCAATATAAAGGAATAAAAGGACTGCAAAACACCCTTTTGGTTGGGACAAGATTATACCGAGGGGTGACTAATTTTAGTCAAGGCTTTGGCACCGCCGGCTCGGATGCCGACTTTTCAAAAGTAGACACATCTTTTCTAAACCGTCGCACATCAGATTTTAATTTTCCCAACTTTAACGCTGCTGTTTTTGTGGAAAAAATAGTGAAGCTAAGCCCTACGTTGAGCTTAATACCCGGCATTCGCTATGAGCACATTGAAACACAATCAGAGGGATTTTATACAAACACACAACCAACTTCTAACACTGGGGACTTTTTTGAAGTTCGAAATACCGATACCGCTAAAACCAATCGAAATATTTTACTGTATGGCTTGGGAGTTTCTAAACAACTTGGCAAAAAGTATAAGCTATATGCCAATGCTACAGCCAACTACAGGGCTATTAATTTCACCGATGTCCAAATACAAACCAACACACAAGTAGTCGACCCCAACATAAAAGATGAAAGTGGCTACAATTTTGATTTGGGCATTCGAAAAATGGATTTTACCCCATTCTTTGTGGAAGCGAGTTTATTTTACACGATTTATGAAAATAGAATTGGTCAAGTAATTGACGATGGCTTGAGGCTCAGAACAAACATTGGCTCTGCGAGAATTTTTGGATTTGAGCTTTATTTCGAGGTAGATGTTTTCAAGGCGATAAAGAAAACTAGCAATCACAAAGTAAGTGTATTCTTTAATGGCTCGGTTAACCGAGGAGTATACTCGGAAATAAATGACCGAGCATTAGTGGGCGTGCGAGAAGGGAACGAATTAGAAGATTTACCCCGATACAATATAAAGTCCGGTATTTCTTATGGCCATAAAAAATTCAGCACCACTTTGCAAGGCACATTTATAGGTCAACAATTTTCTGATGCTGCTAATACAGAAGAAGCGTTTAGAGGGGTGTTTGGCCCGATACCGGCGTACTCCGTTTTTGATTTCTCGGCAAACTATAAGGTTTCTCCGAAGTTCACCTTGGCAAGTAGCATTAACAACTTAACCAATAACTATTATTTTACAAGAAGAGCAACAGGGTATCCGGGACCAGGTATAATTCCAGCTTTAGGTAGAACTTGGAACTTAACGTTGAAGTTGAAGTTGTGACGTACTCACTAGTGAGCGACGTTATTATAAAAGGAATAGACAATTAGAATTTAAAACCCCGAATACCTTTTTACTAGGTAGTTTGGAGAGAATATGTATTGGAGTAATGCCATCAGGTTAGCTTGCATAAAAATGATTTCAATTTCTGGTGAATCAAAAATACGTAGTTTAAAAACAACATTTATTTCTATAATCGTATTTTACATACAACGTTTAATTGGATATTCGTAGTTTTAATAAAACATAATTACATTTGTTCCATGGTTTAAAAACAACACTATGGTAGAGTTATTTAGAAAGTCTGCACTTCGGGTAGGAAATTCCAACAATCAGTTTGTGCGCTACTTATATCAAGAAATTGAGTGGGAAGACCGACTAATTGGACTAAAAGGAGCCCGAGGCACCGGTAAAACAACCTTAATGCTGCAATACTTAAAAAACACTTTTGGTAAATCGCAAAAGGGCTTGTACATTTCTTTAGACGATTTATACTTTACAAGAAACGAGCTTACCAAACTTGCAGAAGATTTTATGTTAACAGGCGGAACTCATTTATTTATAGATGAAGTTCACAAATACCCTAATTGGTCTATAGAAATAAAAAATCTTTACGACACTTATGAAAACCTGAACATTGTTTTTTCTGGTTCTTCCGCGCTCCAGCTTCAAAAAGCAGATGCAGATCTCAGCAGAAGAGCGGCAATCTATGAACTTAGAGAACTCTCATTTCGAGAGTATTTAGAGTTTACCAACATAAAGACCATTTCCTCGATTAATTTAAAGGAACTATTAAAAAACCATGCACAAATTTCAAAAGAAATAACAAGCGACTTTTCAATTATTCCTCATTTTCATGCATACTTAGAAAAGGGCGTTTACCCTTTTTTCAAAGAAGCAAAGGGTCAGTTTTACTTAAGGTTGCAGAGTGTAATTACCACTATTTTAGAGAACGATTTACCTCAAATCGAAAACATCAATTATCAAACCGTTTATAAATTAAAAAAACTACTATTATTAATTGCGGATAGCGTTCCATTTAAGATAAACACCGCCGAGCTAAGCAGGAAGTCTGGTTTAAGTAGAGACGTAGTGCTAAAAATGCTAAAGGTTTTAAATAGAGCTTGTTTAATCAATACGCTACACCAACAAGGAGCTCCAACAGGTCACTTAACAAAACCTGACAAAGTGTACTTACACAACTCAGTATTATACTATGCGCTGCATTCTAACAGTCAACCACCGGTAGGAACTGCCCGAGAAACTTTTTTTGCCAACCAACTGCAAAAAAACCACCTTGTAAACTCATCAAAAACAGCAGATTTTATAGTTGACAATACTTACCTTTTTGAAATTGGTGGCTCTACTAAAGGAAAGCAACAACTCAAAAACGAAAAAAATAGCTATTTGGGGCTAGACAATCTTGAGCTAGGGTTCAACAACGTTATTCCGTTGTGGATGTTCGGTATGTTATATTGACACTGAACGAATTTGGAAACAAATCTTTTTAAGTAATTACTCAAAAGACGCTCTATTCTTAAACCGAATTAAATTCATGAACCTCAACGAATCGTATAGCAGATTCTTGATTGTCACATTGTGAACCTGTAGAAGTTAAAAACACACAGATGAGAAATACTATACAAGGGTCGATTAATCATCTTCAAAGAGAAGGATTAACTAACTAGTAATTTTATACTTAGACTGTAATTTTTTAAAATATTCTATTAAAATTTCTCGTTGTTCTGCGGTTAAGTCTGCTTCGCTATGAGCATACGTATATGACTCGAGCGGCATTTCTTTTTCTTCCACCTCTTCCCAAGATTCCTCCGCTTTGTGCTCTTTTTTGGCATCAGAGTACTGTGCCCACTCAGAAAAATTCAAATGCTCTCTTCCTTCTTCAATATGGTCCGCGATCCACCAAGAAACAGGGGCAATTTCGCTGTACCAAGGATAATCGATTTGATTCGAGTGACAGTTCAAGCAAGTTTCTTCTAGTAATTGAATGACTTCAATGCTTGGTTTTTCGTAACTAACAATTCCATTACTATTTGGCTCTTCAAACTCAACCTTTTCAATTCTAAATAATTGCATAACAGCAAACACCAAAACCAATCCCAATAGTATCTTATTTTTCATACTCTAAAATTAATCATTAATGCAATCCTAGCTTACTTTCTAACTCTGCTCTTTTCGATGCTGAAACTGGAATCATCTCTCCATTCTTTAGTACTAGATACGGTGATTTTTGTTTTCCCATCTTTACCACGTGAATAAGATTCACAACAAAGGAATTGTGACATCTAAAAAAATGCCGCTCGCTTAATTTACCTTCAAAATAACCAAGTCGTTTACTCGCCAAAATTTGTTCTTCTTGCAGCACAAATTGAGTGTAACTGCCATCGGCCTTTAGAAATAAAATATCTTTTTGCTGTAGAATTGCATAATCAGTTCCGTCAAAAACAGAGATTGTATCCGATACTACATTAGGTCTGTTTCTCTTTTCAAGTACCTTTCGGACAGCAAGTACTAGTTCTCTTTCCTCTACAGGTTTCATTAGATAATGGGTCGCATTTGCCTTAAATGCATCTACAGCATATTCAGAGTAGGCAGTAGAAAATATGACACATGTTTTTCTAGGCAGAGTAACTCGTTGCAAGAATTCCACTCCGTTCATCTCCGGCATTTCCACGTCTAAAAAGACAATGTCGTATTCCGTTTCTTCCAACTGCTTCATCGCCTCTATTGGCGAATGGATAATACTTATCTCATTTATTTCAAAACAATATTGGTGAATCATTTCCCTAAGATGCTTCGCTGGCATCGGCTCATCGTCTATTATTAGTGCTCTCATTTCATCAATTTTAAAAGTACCGTTACTTTTGTTCCTTTCTTTCCTACTTCCTTTAAATCCAATATTTCAACGCTTTCCTGAATCCCCAAGTCATTGTAAATCTTCAACCTTTCATTTATCGTTTGAATGCCCAAAGATTTGTGCTTTTTGGTTTTTGATTTATTCTGAACAGATTGCAAGTATCCCACCCCATTATCAATAATTTCAACGTGCAAGTATCTCCCACTTAACTTAAAACTCAACTGTAACTTGCCACCAGTTTGCATTGCCTTTAAGCCATGTTGAATGGAGTTTTCTACGAATGGCTGAAGTATGAATGGAGGTATTTTATTCGTTTTTTCTACGTTCTGGTCAACATTAATCTCGTACTCGAACGCATCTTCTAGCCTCATTTTTTCCAATTGTATGTATTCTTCCAAAAATTTCAACTCCTCTTTGAGCGTTACAAATTCACTGTCTGAATGATTCAAGGTACTCCGCAATAAAGAAGAAAATCGATTCAAGAACGCTGTGGCCTGGTCGTTCTTTTTTCTCAGAATCAAATACTGCAAAGACGATAAAACATTGAACATAAAATGCGGATCCATTCTAGTTCTCAATGCTTTTTGCTCCGCAGTAAGCCGATCAATAATCAAAAGTTTCTCTTTCGTGTTAATCTTAAATCGAAAATTAAGGGCTTGATAAATAACAAACAACACCAAAAGTGCCGCTGCAACTATAAACCACCACCGTTGCCAAATCGGAGGGATTACTGAAAAGGAAAATGACTCTGATTCACTCCAAACTCCAAGCCCAAACCTCGATTGTACCTCAAATTCATAATCGTTTGCCGATAGTGAAACATAATTAACATATCCTGCATTTGTTACAGTCCAGTTATCCGCAACGCCTTTTAGTCGATACCGATAGTCTACATCTAAATCGTGATAATTTAAACTGTTAAAATAAATTTCTATGTTATTGTATTCATAAGGAATTGGCGCTACTTCGTCAAAACTAAAGTAGCTCCTTGCTTTTGTTTTCACTTTTGTAATTAGCAGCTGAGGAGAGTTCGACTCCGACGATTCAATACTCTTAAGTGCAACTATGCCAATACCGTTGTTCCGTGTTTGAAGATAAATGTTATCCTCTAAAATCGCCCCAGTTTTAAGCACAAGTCTTGGCAAAGCAGAATAGGCTTTAACTTTTATATCACCGGCATCAGGAGTAATTGTAAGCTTAAAGCAACCATAGTGAGAAATAGCCCACAAAGATTTATCCTTGGCCTTAATTAAATTCGCCGTTGGTAAGGTTTCGCCATTAAATTGTACTGGTACAAACCCCTCTTTTGTAAGGTAGTGAATTCCATCTGAAGGAAACGAAAATAAAACCCGGTTTTCAAACAGCATGATTTGACTCGCCGAGTTTTTAGCAATCGGGAAACGATCACCTAAATAATAAGAAGTGTCGCTAGTTTCCACATATATCCCGTTTCCAGAGTTAATGTAAAAAGTGTCTCGATAATAAATAACTCCCTTCAGCTTCTGCTCATATCTGCTAGAAATCAAACTTATAGAATCATTTTTACAAAGAAAATACTGATACCCATTCGTAGCAATTAGTGATATTGTAGTATCCTCCCAATCCGAATTTAAATACGAAAAGGTACCGCCAAACTGATTGTTAAAGTTTTTCACCTTGTTCAACTCTCCCTCTTCATAGTAATACAGCTTACCTCGGGTGGAAACCCAAAGTCTCTCGCGATTGATATCATAATCCAAACGCATCATCTGTTCTTTAACCTCCAACACCTTATTAATTGTGTCGTTGCTATCCATCTTTAGAGTGAATAGCTCATTTCCATCGCCGTAATAAATACCTTGCTCACTATTAACCAATGTTTCAACTAAGGGACGAACATTCGTTTTAGTAGCTAAAAATTGAATGTTTGGGTGAGAGATATAACCCAAGCCCCCATTTTGTGAATACAACCATATCCCACCTTGATAATCCTGTGCAGAAACAATACTCGTTGACTTGGGAAGTAAAACGCTTTTTTGTGAATAATCTAAAACTCCATCCTTGTAAAAATGTATTCCTTCCCCGCGAGTACTCAGCCATAGATTATTATCCTTATCCAAAAATAAATTCAATATTTGATCGGGATAAGAAATAACATCTAAGATCTTCTCCCTATTGAAGTGTACCAAGTCCCCCTTCCCGGAAGAGTACAAATAAGTCCCATCTCCCAACTGCACTTTCGCTGTGGGGTTATTGTGTTTATTGCTAGGAATATAGCAAGAGTCTATTTTGGACAAGCGCTCATCAAAGAGTAAAAATTTGGAAGAATCTTGATTATTGTTTTCCCGCTTTTCTCCGGTAAACATAAATGGCAAATCACCTTTTCTGAGTTTTACCGCAAAACCATTGAATGCTTGTCGAGCGGGGTCAAGGGCATTAACTATCTGTCCATTTTTTGATATTCTGTAGCCAGAAGAATTGTAAGCGAAGTGAAGAGCTGAATCCTGAAAGCCAACATCCGAATAACCGTATGATTTATAGTACTCCCGAATCTTAGAATTCTCGCTATAAGGAAACATAGAGTCGTTCTTAACGAAGTAAATTGCTCCCCAGTAATCAATTACGAACTTTTCGTTTCTGCTTCCTTCGTAAAATCGAATTAATGATCCAAAACTATTATAATTGGTGCTTATTTTTTGAAACCGCTGCCCATCAAAACGATACAACCCTTTAAAACTAACTACCCAAACGTATCCATCTGCATCCACTTTAATGTCTGAGATTTCTTCTGAATTAATAGAGCTATTGGGAATAGAGAAGAACTCAATTCTCGGTTTGAGTTTTTTGTTTTGAGCAAGCGCAGAAGTCTGAAAAATAAACAGTAACAACAAAGCTGAAGTCAGCTTTACAAGAAAAAAGCAACTTTTTGAAGTATATTTCAAGTTCGAGGGATTAAGATTTTGAAAGATATCAATTCTTAATCAGTATGGCATCAATAATTCATAATTGTAGCCTTTGAGTTCACCGTTGTTATAATTAAACGTGGTTTTTTAAAATGCTTTTGACCCGTTGTGCGTAAGATGCTCCAAACAAATTAACGTGAACAAGTAATGGGTATAAATTCAATAGATCTACCCGTTGTTCCCAGCCTTTCTCTAGAGGAAAATTAGCATGGTAGCTCTCGTACATTTTTTTATCGAAGCCACCGAATAGTAAGGTCATCGCCAAATCTACTTCTCTGTGTCCGTAATATACAGATGGATCCATAAAACAAGGGGTTCCATCTTTTACCAAGTAGTTTCCCGACCATAAATCTCCGTGCAGTAAAGCGGGTTGTTCCACCGGAAAAATAGTGTTCAACTTGGGATATAGTTTTTCCAACATAGTAGAAAGCTGCAAGTCTAATCGGCCTTTATCTCTTGCTTGACGCTGCTGCTCCATTAACCTGTTTTCAATAAAAAAAGTAGCCCATTCCGACTTAAAATCATTGACTTGTACCAAAGAGCCATTGTAATTATTGTACTCCAGGCCAAACATCTGAGCTGAGTTTTGATGCAGTTGAGCCAACCCCTCTCCAAACAATTCCCAATACTTTTTTGTCGACCGACTCGTTTCTATAAACTCTAAAAGTAAATACGCTTGTTGTTCAAACTCTCCTTTTAAAAGCACCCTCGGAACCGCTATACTAGAAGAGTTTCGTAACAAGTCGAGTCCTAGAACTTCTTTGTCAAACATTTTTGGAAAAGCATCGAGATGATTCACCTTCAGAAAAAAAAACTTTTCTCCACTTTGCAATTTAAACGCACGATTAACAGAACCCCCAGATACTGCACTTACAGCCTCGATTGAGCTCGAGGTGAGTTGAGCATTTTTTAATGCGTTTTCTAAATGAAGTTTAAAAGCGTTTGAAATCATAATTGGGCAGACAAAAGTAATCAGCTTTTTGAGTTACAAAGCCGAAGTTTTTAAATACTTTTGGCAATCTTCAATATCGATTTGGGGGATTAGCTCAGTTGGCTAGAGCGCTTCGCTGGCAGTGAAGAGGTCATCGGTTCGAATCCGATATTCTCCACATAAAAAGCAGCTTCCAGGAAGCTGCTTTTTTCGTTATACAATAGACAATAATGCCTGCTGTTGTTTCTGAATTATACTCTACATACCGGTTAAATGATTAAATCCAAATTCTTCATTGGATTGCTATTTTGCTCAGTGCTTGTTCGAGTTCAGCAAGATTCAATTGTAATTTCCGGTCGTGTTCTGAATAAAGAGGCAGAACCCCTAATTAATGCCGGCGTTTATTCTGAGAAAAGCAAATTAGGCACTACCACAAACAGTCTAGGCGGGTTTATCTTGAAAGTCCCGAAAAACCACAGCTTATTCGCTTCTAATACATTGGTTACGAAACTCAT
>Ga0307983_1000172_pt1 | contig 34308 bp, 57 predicted proteins | sample OrgLakmetagen991_FD_201845 | JGI IMG/M metagenome (GOLD analysis project Ga0307983, IMG submission 201845) | Saline water microbial communities from Organic Lake, Antarctica - #991 | ecosystem: Environmental > Aquatic > Non-marine Saline and Alkaline > Saline | place: Antarctica: Organic Lake...
TGCTAATAACCAACCCAGAAGATAATTCTCTAGCTGTTATCTCGGCGTTTTCTTTCCATTCACCACCAGTTGTGGATCCGATTTTTATCTTAACCTTTTCGTTTAATGCTACAAATTCTTTAAATTTCTCGACTTTGTTTCAACCGATCCATTGTTGGAGATTTCATAATTTCTTTTATTATTATATTCCGATTCGTTTATAAATTCTTTAAAAGTCTTCATTTCTTTAGATTTTTTTGTAAAATTGCTAAGAATTCTGTATATAGGTGTTCTCCGTATTCTTCTTTCATTATTTTGATAACTGCGGCTGCAAAATCTTTGTATGACATAGAATCATCAATTTTAATGATTGCATTATTGATCTCTTTTGCGAGTTTATCAGAATCTTTAGATTCGAGTATACTTTTAAAACTTTCCATTAACTAGGGTCGAATGCATCATCAAAGCCACATTCGATATTCTTATTTTTTAATTGTTTACAAATATCACTTAGTACTTTATTACTAATATGTTAGTTCATCAGCGACTGCTCGCATTGATAATATAGTACCTGCAAGTTGCTCAGGTGTTATTTTATATCTTTCTAATTCTTTTCTTGAAGCTTTAGCATACCCATACCAACTTTTTATTACAACAGTATTTATGATATCATTTCTTCTGTTTATTTTATCAATAAATGTATTTTCTAAAGTAAAACCTAAATTAGTTTGATTAAGATATTCAATTACATCATTAATATACGAATGTTTAGATTGTATTTTTCTAAGAATTTTTTTATATTCAGATTCTTTAGATTTTAGTTCACTTCTTATAAGAGCCTTCTCAGATTCTACCCAATCACTCGCTGTTTTATCATCGTTTTCAATTTCGGGTGGTATAAAATTAGAAGTGGCAAAGTCAGAGTGTGGCAAATCTAAATTATTGTACATATAATCTATTTGCTCTCCCACATCCATTAATTGTTTACACAACTTTTTGTCAATAGTATATTCTGCGTCCAGACTAGCTAATCTCTTTTCGACTCGATTCTCGTTCAGAAACTCATGAAAGTTTTTTACATTTTTCATATTTAATTTATTTGTATTATATATCTAAGATTGATATAGTTTTAAACATAAAAAAAGGAGAGGTAAAAATGCCTCTCCTTAGTAATTTGAAAATTAAGATTACTCAGTAATTACTGCATATCTTTTATTTTCGACAATACTCCAGATTTCATCCTCTGGATCAACTGAACCAGATTTAATACCCCTAAGTACTTGTGAAAGTACTGATTCATTAAATCCTCCAACAAGTAAGCAGTTAGGAATTCCCTTATACTGATTCATCATGTTGCTTGGAACTTTAGTTAACCCCCAGAAAATAACCAATGGAGACCATCCAATTTTGTTAGCTATTGCCAACGCTTCCTTCGGACTAATTCCTGTGTTGTTTTCATTATCTGTGATAAAAAGTAACGCAGATGGAAGATCCTCAACATGAAATTTACCAGTTTCTACTAAATTTGTGAAGTGAGTAATCACAGAACCCATATTTGTAGATGATACTTCTCCTGGATCAGATTTTCTCAAGTTTGAGTAGTTTTCAGTGAAAGTATTAGTTTCAGATAAAACATTGAACTCATTAACCCTTTTAGTATAACTTCCAGAATCAACGTATTGATTAGGTGCATTGTTCACATACTTAGATTTTCCAACAATGTGAAAGTTTCTGGAGAACCATCCGAACGTGTTACGGAATCCTGGTACTGGGTTTCTAGTAGAAAATGCAATTGCCATAGCATATGCGACAGCTCTATTTGAAAGTTGTCTATCCGTAGAACTTCGAGAACTTCGATGACTCCATCCTCCACCAATTTGGCAATCCATAGATGCGGAACCATCAATTACTGGAAAAACATTCGCAACAATATCCATATTCTCAATCATAGATTGATAAGTGTTGTTAATGAATCTATCGTCATGATTACCTGTTAACATATCTTTCAATAAATCAACAGTATTTTTCCCAGTAGATTTAACCTTGAATTCTTTCTTCAATTTTTCTGTTGCTTCAGTATCACCATCAGCTGCAGCTTGTCGAAGTTTATCGGCTACTTTTTCTTGGTTACCTTCCCACAAATCATACCATTTCGGTAATTCTCCCCACTTTTCCGCATTGAAATCTAACATTCTAGAAACTCTGTATCTTTGACCAGAAGTCAAACCATCAAGCATTTTCCAGAAATCTGATTTCGGCATGTTTAAAACACGTTTACTTGAGAATTTTTGTTCCGGTGTGTTTTGTTGTTTACGGAAATTGTTATAATCAGTAATTGACCATCCCATAACTTTACAGAAACTAGAAATCCAAGAATTAACGAATCTTTGTTTTTCTAAAACATGTGAAGATTTATCACGAGGATATGAAACTACATCACCTTGAGTAATCTTAACAGATTCTCCTTCGATTAGATCACCATTCAATTTAACCCAAGCTTTACCTTCAGGAAGTTTCCACATGAAACTATCCTTACCGTCTTTAATATGCATGGTTTTCTTAGTGGTTCGACTTTTACCAGTGTCATATTTTGGTAAATGCTTAGCAATAAGATTCACATTTCTATTTTTGCGAATTTCGTTCGCTAGAAATTCATGTACTTTACTTGGCATAGGAAACAAAATTTCCTTTCCAATTAATTTTCCAGTTGCTCTTTCAGTTTTAAGTTCATAAAACATCAAGTTTTCCAAAACTGAGAATTCAGCGAATACTCGAAGATTTTCTGCAAATGATTCAGGCAAAGTTTTTTCCCACCATCGTAAAATAGATCGGAATACCCCACGTTCTTGTGCGCCACCAGATTTAGAATTAATTCCCAATTCTTTCAACATATTGTGTTGACGACTCACATCACCAATGTGTAACATTAATCTTTCAAGAACATATGTAATATGGTTACTTGAAGTTTCTGATAATGCGTTATCTAACATATTCGCAATTTGCGCGTCAGATAATCCTTGAGCTGTTCTTAAACCTTGAAGAGTTTCAAGAGTTCTTGGAAGTCTTGGTTTATCTCCTGAAACAGAGGCAACTCTTTCTTTTGATAAAGATTTTGTTTTTGTAGACATCATTTTTGTTTTTGATGATTTAACTTCTCTAACTTAGATTTTCTAAGAGAGGTTGTTTAATATATTCAAATCAATCAATATATTAAAAATTTATTTGATACTTAATCACCAAATTTCATTTTTCTTCCTTTTGACCAACCATTTTTGACAGAAAAAGACCAATAAAAATTGGAATCGAACCAATTTATAAAGTTTAAGTATTCTAAGTAGAATAAGTACCCCGAACAGGATTCGAACCTGTGGCTTTCTGCATGTCGAGCAGATACTCTAACCAACTGAGTTACCGAGGCATTTTTTAGATTAACGCTACATTGTTAAGTGCATTCTAAAATTTATAAGAACTAAATAACCTGTGCACAGTTAATCTAGAACTTTCTAACACGCAATATTTAGTTAGATAAATATTGAAAATCTACAGGGTATACATTTTAGTTTTTTCAGTGGTAAGTATCTTTCCCTATTAAACCGAAACCACTAGTCAGAACTTATTAAATTTAATTCGTGCAGCTCTTTACTAACACACGAACACACATTTTACTTTTTAATTTATTCGGCCAAAACTTCCAGTGTTACTGATAAAATGCCTATTAACAAGTAGCGGGGGGGAGATTCGAACTCCCGTGATTTGGCTTATGAGACCAAGCTGGATCCAACTCCAGTCCACCCCGCAATATTTTAAAAAACCAATAAAAATTCGACTAAACGTTTGAATTTCTAGGGATTAACCTAGACCGTATTTATAAAAAAAATATGCTCAATGAGCTAATTTAAACTTTAGTTTTAGGTATTCTAAGTCGAATTTTTATTGGTATTATTGTTCTTTATATTCTTTAGTTTGAAAAAAGTTTTAAATTCTTACATATAAATATACCCATTCATCAACATCTTCAATTTCTGTTGTTACATTTGAAAATTTCTTTTGAACGAGATTTGCCAATTTTTTAGCTTCAGCAAAGTCAATTGGTGAAGCTTGTTCATCTCCTACATCTCCATGCTCGCGAGTTACAAAAATAGCTTCGTCATCGTTAGATTCATTTTCAAAATTTCGAGTATTTGAACTTATAAATTTCACAATTTCCTTTATTGTAGGAAGACTAACACTCTCGTTTGAAAATTCGTTAAATGTTTTCATAATCATTATTATTTTTCGTTGCAGAGCCGGGAATCGAACCACGGGCCACGACATTATGAGTGTATAACTTTTTTAGTTATTCTAAGTGTAACGTAAATGCTTCACTAATCGGCGTTTACGTGTGCTGCCACTACACCACTCTGCAATTTAATTTGTGCCAGGCACTGGACTCGAACCAGTTATCCGTCCTCCAAATGGATTGTATAGTTAGTTATTCTAAGTGATTCGTAAAGTTCACTATGTTTACTTTACGTGTGTTGACCCTTACACTAACCCGGCAATTAAATTCTTCTAGTCTACGGAATTGAACCGCTCCTTTTGTTCTTATACAAATGCCCAACCAATGAGCTAAGTTTTATGGATTCTAAGAAGAATTTTAGAGGTATTGATAAGAATTAACCTACCAATACCTTTTGAATCATACATTCGATTCATTCGAGTTACTCACTCGAAACTTTTATACAAGAGACTTTTCAAGTTCTTTAAGTTCCTTGAGTGCCTCAGCACGTTTTTCTTTTACGGTCTTAGTTTCTTCAGTGAATTTTTCAAGTTCAGCTTTTCTAGCTTTCATTTCTCTATAATTCTTAGTTTCACTTCTGTAACGGTATGCCGCTCGTAAAAAAGTATAAATATCCATGTAGGTAAATTCCACCTTATTATCACGAGCATCAGTAACAGTAAAAGCCACGTCAAGATTACCTAAAAGTTCGTCATTACACATAGTGTTAATTCTGCGTGCAACGTCAAGCATTCTGTTTTTGATAGCTTGATTACTGAAAAGACCTGTGTTAATTAGATCTTCCCATTTGCTTTCGTCACCAGAAGCAAATGTTCCCATTTTAACTCCGGTACCATTTTCTCTGAATTTTGCTTTTGCTTCAGATTCGTTTTTCTCTGTGATTGTGTTGAAATCTACCATTTTGGTTTGTTTTTGTTATTTGATTATTTATATACCTTTTACAGTAAAAAGTTTTACTTTGTTTTAATGTTTCCGTTACCTTTTAAGATTTCGGCTCCGATAATTGATTCAAGAATTCCAGCATCAGATGATTTTCCGTTTCCTGGTATAGTCATGATTGTCAAATTATCAGGTAGTTTTAGACCTGTGGGTCCAGCAATTGCCGCTTTTTCTGCAATTCCAGCATCCAATCTCATTTGTAGCTCAGTTTCGGGAGTAATACCTACCTGAACTTTTTTCATAATTTCATATGCATCAGCATCAGCAGTCACACGAATTCTTTCAGCTTCCTTTTTAGCCGCAGCAAGTAAATTAATCTCTTCCTGCTCTTTGTATTTTGCAGATTTAGCTTTTGTTTCCGCCGCAATCGTTTGTTGTAACTGCGCCTTTTCCAATGTTACTCGCACTTCAGCCTTTTCTCTTTCACCCTTTGCAATAGTTTTCTGTGTTGCATAGTATTCCTTTTCCGCCTCTTGTTTCTCAATTTGAGTTTGTGCAACTTGTTCTTTTTGTAGTTGCAGTCGAGCATCAAAGGATTCTTCCCAATCAATATTCGTTACAGCAGCTTGTTGCACAGTTAAACCATATCTCTTTAATGAGTTAGATGCATCTCGTATCGGTTCACCATTATGATCTTTACGAATACGATATTTCTTCTCACGTTTATCGTCATTAATCACACCCGCAGCAACTGTTCTTGATAGAGAGTCACCCAAAGTCATAGGCATAGTTTTAACATCTTCATAAACTTCCTCAGTTAAATACATACCGTTCTCCATTTGATCTTTCAAGTAATAGTCAAACTGAGAGGATGCACCGGAAATATAATCTTGGGCGTCCATAAGCTTGCAAGTATTCTTTAATGCTTGATCATAAACTGGATAAATACGAGCATAAACCAATTTTTTCTCGGATCTATTTTTATCAGCCATATCCAAGAATAGAGAATCATTAGCGTAATCAACAGAAACAATTAAAGATGCTGCAATATCTGCTTTAATCGCATCAGCAAATTCTCTTCGTTGGCCTTTTCGATAATAAATTCCTTCTTCATATTCTTCGCTTTCACCAATAATATCCTGCATGGCTATCTCAAATGAGATGGGTATCGTTTTACCATACAATTTTAATTTGATCCCTTGTGTTGTAACAGGATCATCCCCACCCCAAATATATTGGACTGCCGTTGCAGTCCCTGCAGGATTATAAAAGAATAATCCTTGAATTAGTATTGCTACTAAACCTAATCCCATTACTAACCAGGATTTACTTTTAGTAAATAATAAAGAAAACGCGTTAGGTTTACTTAATGATCTTAAATCAGGTCTATATGATTGACCTTTTTCTCTTGCCTCCTCGGCAGCTTGTTTTTCGTCAATTATTTTCTGTTCTTTTCGTTTGGCAATAGGATGTAAAAACATCATAATAATACCGAAAATAATTGCAAGTACTCCAATAATTTGTAATAATACCATAGATTTGTTTAGATTAAGTTATTAATTTTCCAAGGTTATATTACACTAAATGAAAAAAGTTTTAGTGTACAATGGGATTCGAACCCACGCCCCTCGCCACCACAAGACGATGCTCTACCACTAAGCTATGTACACCATAATAATTTTTTATAGTATTTCACTACAGGTTTTGGGTGACCGACGAGGATCGAACTCGCATTACTGGAACCACAAACCAGTGTGTTAACCTTTAATCACTACGGCCACCATGTTCAATGCCATTGTTTTCTTTTAAATTGTTTCCAATTTCTCATTCTGTGATTGTGATTTGAACGAGGTCCGCAATACGCATTGTAATTTCCTGATCTTCTGATACAAATGTAACAATATATGTCCTACATTTACAAAAAATATTCAGCTGGTGGGGAAGCCGGGAATCGAACCACGGATTATCAAATTTACAGTTTGAATTGCTTATGTTTAAGTATTCTAAGAGACATTAATAAATTTCTCTAAATTTACCTTTGTCTTCCCCATTTATTGTAGGATAGGAGGGATTCGAACCCTCGACCGGTACCTTGTAAAAGTACTACTCTGAACCACTGAGTTACTATCCTATATTTGTGCGACCGATCGGTATCGAACCGATATCTTCTGGGCTTCAACCAGGCGCATAGTCCATCTTTGCTACAGCCGCATATTTTGTAGCGGGAGTGGGATTCGAACCCACGAAATCAGTTTTGCACTGCCTCTAGGTTATGAGCCTAGCGAGCCGACCAGCTGCTCTATCCCGCGATATTTTAAAAGAAATTCATTTTTCTACCTTTTATGCAAACCGCTCGGGTACTCTTCAATATTGTAGCAGCGCCCAGGATCGAACTGGGTCGCAAGGGATTTACAGTCCCGGCCGGTACCTTACCATCTCGCTGCCGTAGTCATAATAGGACTCGAACCTATAACCTTCACGTTATCAGCGTGATGCTCCAACCAATTGAGCTATATGACTATTTGTAGCACAAGTGGGACTCGAACCCACAATGTCAAAAGACAGCGGGGTTACAATCCGCTACGAATACCTGTTTCGCCTTTGTGCTGTATTCAGACTGGGACTCGAACCCAGAACCTTGACTATATAAGAGTCCTGCTCCAACCAATTGAGTTATCTGAACATTTTTATGTGGGCCATACTGGGCTCGAACCAGTGACCTTTGCGTTATGAGCGCACTGCTCTGACCAACTGAGCTAAAGGCCCCAAATAGAAAAATCCCTTCTAAATTAATAGAAGGGATTTTTGTTATGTTAAAATATCTTGTATATTTCTAACTCCAATCCTCTTCTTTTTCCACATAAATCCCATGGACACTAAAAATAGTGTTGAAAAAGTTTTGTATGTAAATTGATTGTTGCATCGAAATTATTTGTGTTTAAGTTTTAAATATACAGTATATATACAGATTTTTGTAAAAAGTTTTACTTTTTGGAAACTTTTTACAAAAATTTTTCTTTACAGAAATTGGATGCCTTTTCAAACTGTTCAATTGAACATCCTCTTTCTCTACCTGGACTAAGAATATCTAAAGATAAGTCAGAGTTTGGGTTTTTCAATGGATATTCTGGAATTGACATAGTTACATTACCGTCTTTGACAGTAAATTCTATCACTGGATTAATTGGTACAAGTTCCTTTGTTTCCCAATTTTCTTCACCAGCCTCATGACTAAATAATTGAGACTTTAAATCAAGAAAAGGAAAGGCAGTAGCAATTATTTTCCACTCATTGAAAAATCCTTTAATACTAGGCCATTTACCAATATTATAATTTGAAGTTTGTATATTACCATCCCATGAACACCAGCCATGTGGGCCACCAATCCATGACGATAAAATTTGAGAATTGTTTAAATGAGAAAGATTTTCTAAAGATCCAACTTCCTTTACCTTTTCTTTTTGGAAATTATAAGTGTCATTCCAATTTTCAAATCCATGAATTTCTTTGAGCTTATCATTTAACTCAATGTATGAACATTCAACGTCATAGACAATTTTGTTAAGTTGTCTCTCAAATTGTCGATCATTAGAACAAAAACTTAAACCGTCAGTTCGAATTATAATTTCCATGGCTTGTTCTCGAGTCACTGGTTTCCCAGAAACCACAAGTGCTGGCCATTTAGGTAATCCAATTTTAAAGTATTCTGTATTTTTCATTACATAAATAGTTTTCTAGCAGCTTCTTGAGCTTTTGGTGTAATTAAAGTTGCAGTAATATCTTGATTTAGTTCTCCTATGATTGTATCTCTAGTTTTGAAGTTTGTTAGAGCTTTTACTAGTTTATAGAAGTCATTTCTATGTTCTACTGTTTCTAGGATAAAATGGACATTTTCCTGATATGTCGTCATAATTTATTAGCTTCTAATTCATGAATGAAACTTGCCATATACTTTTTGATAAGTTCATCCATATCCAAATGAATTCCTTCTAAATTTAGTTTGTTCATTGTATTTCTTTAAATGTTTCCCAAGAATATCCTTTCTGATGATTCTCATCAGGGACTCTCGAAACTAATTTTACATTTAACATATTTGCGTAACCAAATAATACATTTTGCCTTTGAATAGCTTCTTTAATATCTATCCAAGTATTTTCATACAAAACCTTTTCATCATTATACCGATAAAGATATTTTGAAGATGTAGATTTCTTTGCAAATTGTATTTGCAACATAGTAAAAGGTTCTTTAGCTTTAAAATGTTCTTCAAGTGTCATATCTAGGTTGGCTTTATCAATTTTAGTAACTATACCTTGGCGTACACATTTGGGTTTTCTAACATCTTGTAGTGATAGCAACTTAATTGCTATTTTGAGCAATTTGCGTTGCCGTTTGATGTGCGAGTATCGGATTATGATTTTTCATTGTTGTGTGTGTTTTTGTGTTTTCATTATTTTAATTCTGATCTGCGAAATGCATTAATTTACTGCCTGATTTACCATAACCAGATTCATTTAAGAATTCATTAAAAGTTTTTGTTTTACCAGGCATTATTTTTTATAATTTTCGAACCAATCAATATACAATGTAGATTTTGCAACAATATAAGATGCATTATGAATATAGTCTATATCAGTCTCCATCCCTTCGCCATCTGAAGTTGTCCAACCATTATAAGTTTCTGCACCAAATAAAGCTACCGGACTTTCTATTGCGAGCTTAAGTTTTTCAAATGCAGGTTGATTTTTAATTTCTCCGGATGGTTTTAATGCAGTAGATGATAATTTGACAATTTTCGCCATATAAGCTTTAATGTCTTTAATTTCTCCGTCGGGATAACCCTCGTCAACTAAGAATCCATATTCATCAGAAGGAACCATATAAGACTCTACGTCTGCTAATTTACCTATACTAGCTTCAAACATTCCTTCATCATTTCCGGAGGCATAATCTCCATGTTGAATATTAATCTTGAAGGGTCCGACCTTTGAAGTCTTTTGTTTTCCCATTTTAGCTTCGTTAATTGTAGACTCGTTTAAGAATTCTGTAAATGTTTTAATGTTTTTCATTTTTTAAAAATTTTCTTTTAAATCTTTGATGATATTATCGATATCAGATTTTTTAAGTTTGGTCAGAGGTAATGGTACGTAATTTGCAGTGCTAGCCATATGACGTATTTCAGCTCGTGAATGAGCTGCAACTTCATATGGCGAGGAATCGTAATGAATTACAAAATCTTTATCGTCAAAAACTATTATTTGAAGCCCTCCGTCCTCATCAACCTCTTTAATGCCAGTTTCTAAATAAAACATTTCGGCGTTTTTATAACCCTGTTCTTCAAGTTCAAAATCAGCTAAATTATCTTCATCATCAAAATAATCATCCCTTTCAATTTTACCTAATTTTGATAAAGTACTAAATGCCTTGGATTCATTTAGATTTTCATTAATAAATTCACCAAAAGTTTTTAAATTTTTCATTCTGTAATTTTTTAATGAAATATATATCTTGATAAGAAAATGAATTCTTCAAAGTTTTTAAATTTTTCATTCGACAACTCCAAGGATACAGATATTTAATTTTACATCTCCTTTGTGAAATAAAGTTCTACTTCTTCATCTTTAAATACTTTGGCAGTTTTACCATTACAACGTAGAACTATAAAACCTTTATAAATTCTGACATCCAATTCAGCTAAATATTTTTCAGTAGCTATAGTATCAGGCATGATAATAAAACGATATAAATCTCCAGTACCATCAATTGAGTTACCTTTTTTGTCGGTGTTATAATTGTAACCTGTTTCGATAATTATTTCGTCGTCACCAGCGTAGGATGATTTAAACATACCTTGGTTTTTAAATTCACCTACCCAGGTATAGTTATCTGGGAAGTTTTCAGGAAAGTATATTTTAGCTTCACCATTTTGGATTTTAATATCCAGATCAAGTTGACTAAAACACATTAAACTAAATAAGAATAAAATAAGTGTGATTAAAGGGGTTTTCATAATGTTTATTTTTTGATTACAGTATAAATATAATCAAAATTTATGAGACCAATGTTAACTAAATGTTATCAATTACATTTTACCTTTACATTGTGAAATTTTTGTTTTAGCGATCCCAATCAATTAAGAATGCTGCAGTCAATATTAGACATATGAAACAAATTAAATTTATCATGTTGGGACATAAAAGGGATTCAAACCCTAAACAACTAGTATACCGGGTCTCCGCCCTGCCCTTCCAAAGGTACGACCATGTTATTTCCAAGAATTAGTACAAAAAAGTACCGAGAGAGGGGGTCGAACCCTCGACCTCTGAGTTATGAATCCAGCGCAACTTACCAACTGTGCTACCTCGGCATATTAGAACACCTGGAAGGACTCGAACCTTCAGTCTTCGGGGCCGAAACCCGACACTTTTCCAATTAAGCTACAGATGCATTTGTACCCAAGGTGAGATTCGAACTCACAACCTCCTGATCCGTAATCAGGTGCTCTATCCAGTTAAGCTACTCGGGCAATTCTTGCACGTTCCAATGGAGTCGAACCATTGATAAGGGTTGGAATCCTTAATCTAGAACCGATCTAGAGAACGTATTTGTCGAGTGGGTGGGGATCGAACCCACCAACTGATGCCTCCAATGCACCCGTGCCTACAACCCTGGTCACCACTCGATAATGGGCTTCGTTATTCTCCGAATGGATATTCTTTGCATGCTACTTATGCCTTATCTCGAGTTGACACTTCCACCATAATGTTTATTTTGATTCGTTTACCCCTACTGCCCGTTTGGCAACCACGAAATTAAATGTTTCTATGTTTCTTATATTCTATGTTTCTTATATTCTTTATTGATTCTATCGATTTCCTTTCCTACTTGTTTATACCAATAGGCATATTTAAGTTCCTTTGAGTACGGAATTAAGTTTTTTAATGATAGTAAAGCTGTCCATTTAGTAACTGTCCAATATCTAGTACCTTTAGAAAAGTATTTGTAATAATATGTTTCCTTTAAATATATTAACGCTTCTTCAGAAAGTTTCATTTATTTTAAGTTTTTGTTAAGTTTTTGTGCAGTAGATGAGATTCGAACTCACAACCCTCTGATTGGAAATCAGACGCTCTGGCCAATTAAGAGCTACTACTGCAGATAGATATAGTTAATCCTCGATTTTATCGGTTCGACCCGATCGAATACATTGCTTGACCAAATGCTCGACCCATTCTCTCGTCAAAGAGGTGGCGCTACGGTCCGAGGAGGAAGTGTTCCTGACATTCTACCTAAACCTATATCTTTGTGCAGTAAACAGGGTTCGAACCTGCGGCCTTAACGTTGGCAACGTTACGCTCTTCCAGCTGAGCTATTACTGCGTGTGGGTAGAATCGTTGTGCACTACGTCTACCGAGACTATCTTACTTGCATCGGAGCGACCGATATTCAGAGGTTGATAACACTAGAGCAGCAGATGGGCCTCGAACCCACAACCTTTAGCTTGGAAGGCTAAAGCTCTACCAATTGAGCTACTACTGCAAAAAATACGACGGCAAGATTTTACTTGCAACTGCACCGCGCACGGCACCGTTTTGTGTAACGGCTAGCAATATCTCACTGTCTCTGAGAAGGAGGGTTTCGAATCCTACGCCTTCGATTTGTTTATAAAAAGAAAGAAATTTTTGAATTTCCTTTTTCATATAATTCTTTCCTTCTTTATTGTTTATAGACTTCCATTTAATTCTATAAACAATAGTTCAAATGTCTAAGGGGTGGGAATCGAACCCACGCAATACTCCTGTTCCCAAAACAGGCGGGTTCCTCCATCTGCCCGAGCCCCTAGATTAAATTTCCAATATGTCAATGAACTATTTGCACTGCCGACGGGATTCGAACCCGCAATCTCCTCCGTGACAGGGAGGCATCATACGCCAATATGCTGCAACAGTATATGTTTGCTACCGAGGTAGGATTCGAACCTACACAGAGAATTTCTTCTCCCAGATTCAAAATCTAGTGTCCTGCCTGTTAGACGACTCGGCAATAATTTGTTATCCGGCCAGGGTTCGAACCTGGAAATACATGAGCCAAAATCATGCGTGTTGCCAATTTCACCACCGGACAATATGCTACTTTCTTTTAAGTAGCTCGTACCATTCGTTGTTTTTATCCCAACATTGTGGCCGATAATCTCTGATATTCCAAGAACAATAAATTTTCTTGTATGACTTTCCGTCTGAAATATCGTTTTTATAGTTACGTACAGCCTTTGAAGCTAAACGTTTTCCTTTTCTAGTTCCACCTGTTATTTTAGGTGTTTTTCTAAAACTTCTTGACATAATTTCTAAGGTTTATTTTTTCCTTAGAAGACAGTATGGTTTTTCATAGTTTACAAATTTAATTAAAATTTATACAATAAAAAAATCCTGGAGAAAATGAATTCTCCAGGATTGATTAAGTATATTGATGACTTTTATCTAGAGAACATATAAGAATGGATCCGGCCCTTGGCCAGACTGACGATCATTTTGCATGTTTACTAGAGTTTTCATAGTGTTATTGTTTAAAATATACAGTATATATACAGATTATTGTAAAAAGTTTTACTTTTATGAAAGTTTTTTAAGTTATTTTTTCTTTGTAGTTAGAATGATTAGCCATAGTTATACCAGAATATTCTGTTTTATATAGATTTCCGTATATTTGAGTTCGTTGCAATTTTAAATGATCGTAATCAAGTTTAACCGCATGTAAAGTATCATTGCCAGGTTTAAACATAACCAAAGAATTGTTTTTATTGATAATTCTTTTTGTTTCACACCAATCCCAGGGAACCCAAAATCTTTTTAAGTTGGTATGTTCTTTCCAAATCTTTTGTATATGTTGATAATCTGGTTTAAACTTTAGTAGATGCGTATGAATATCCATTTTTTCCGCAATTTCCTCGGTATTGATATTAATAAGATATGTTAACATTTTTTGGCGAATATCTGGGTGTGGAGATATTTCGTAACCTGTTAAATATTTTTGTATTACTGTGTAAATTCTTGTCTGTACATTAATTTCAAATTTTTGATGTAAAGCTTGTTTAAATTTATCAGAATTTAAGAATTTTTTAAGTTGATGTATCTCTTTCGATTTTTCATCATTTAATTTCCATACCATTCCAAATCCTTCAACAATTTCTCTGTTATTGATATTAAAATCTGTGCGATTATAAAACCAATCCAGATATTCCTTTACAGAAGTCTTACATCCTGGAAATTCCTGTATTGTATAAGATTTTTTTAATGTTGATATTAGTTCTTCTGTGTTTTCAAATTCTTTAAATTTGATAGTATCACATGTTGTCAATAAATCTAAATCTTCAACAGACAAAAATTCTTCTATATAAATATGAGGGAATGGCTCATCAACAAATTTTGCATCTAAAATTTTTTCAATTAAATAATCATATTTCATATCCAAAGTGTTTAAAGTCTTCATAGAAAAATTCTTGTACAATTTTCCTAGATTTTTGAGTATATCTTATTTCGGTGGGTTTACTAACGTTAAATTTTCCTAAAGGTTGATGGCAATCTAATTTATTCTGTATTTTGATAAAATCTTCATCTAAATTTTCAAATTTAAGAATTACAGTGTTATGATCTATAAATGATTTTTGAGTCCACCAAATACTATTAAGTAAACCAGGAGTTTTGTTGCTATCATTAACAAATGTTTCGAAACCATCATTTTCTTGACAATATAACATAAACTCACGATTACCTGGAATATTGTTATCACGGTAAGCTTTGGCTAATCTAAAATTATACCAACTAATCAATCTGTCATAAGGATTTCTAACACAAGCAAATGAAAAATTTTCTAATGAAATTTTAGATATTTGAGTATGTTTAGATTGTATTTCTTTAGAAATGAAATTATTATTTATCCAGTTAGAAATACTTGTACCTGCGGTCTTAGGTATGTGAATAAATAAAGTTTTATGTTCAGGTATAAATATTGCCATTAATTCAGACTGATCATTAGATGAACCGTATAATTCTATACATATATTATATTATCAAAAGAATAAATGTGTATAGAATTTAAGCCTAGAGGCCTTAGATTTATCATGGATTAATAAAACTGGATAAATAAAAGAGTACCGATTATCGTTGCGTAGTGAATACATTGATCAAATCCAATAGCTGTAAATGCACCAAAATTAGGAATTGCTGATCCATAATGTTTAGTTTCAAATTTCTCTTTAACAATACGAGATGTAAAATAATCAGTGAATGTATGTATCAAAAATGTAATTCCAAAAAAGATAAGTATGTCTAAGTGGTTTGACATATAAAAGGACCACATCATTGTCATAATAAAACTATAAGTAAAAGTGTGTGTTACCAAAGCTTTAAAATTGTGTGATTTGGCATTTGCCCATTTCTCATCTTGAAAAATAAAATCGGCAACCCAATGTGAAAAGACTATCCATAGAAAAATGAAGGATGCATCAATTGTTAGCATTGAACAAAGTTTAAAAGAAAGGCATCAATAATATATTTTTTGATACTTAAGAGTTTATATGAAGGACATAAGAAATATTGAATTGCTGATGTTGTAGCAATATATAATGCCGCAAATGTTATCAGAAAAAATAATACTTTAAGTATTTTATTCAAAGTTTTCATAAATGTTTTAATTTTTTAATAATTACCTTATCTTGATCAATATCCCAAGAGACTCGAGTATTCTCATACCTAAAATCAAAGGTCACAGATTCCTTTTTGCCATTTGTAGGCGCGTTAACTACAAGTAAGTAAATACCCACATAATCGATAATTAAGAATCTTTCTTCGCGCATTGTTGTTTCAATTACACAATGTCCTAACTCATTAAAATTGCCACCCCAGAAAAAATTAACAACTACTATACTATCGGTGTAATGATCATTACCGGGCATAATCAAATTATGTGTAATTAATGTACTATCAATAATCTGAGAAACTAATACTGATCTTTTAAATTTGATTTTTAGTTTTAACTCACCTACTTCTTGAGTAGTATATGGATCTGGTTCATAAAACCTTTGAGTTCCTGCCTGTGAAAAAGTAAGGGTAGATACTAATAAAAAAAGAAGTACTATGAGATTTTTCATTACAAAGATTTTTTGACCATATCTTCCATATTACAATTATACATTTTAGAATCTATAGATTCATTTCGTTTATTTCCAATAGCATCTCCATAAGCTTTTGCTAAAGGTAACAGTTTACTAATTTCTAGGTCAATATCTAAACAGTTTACTTTCATCTCTGGATCAATAATACAACCCGATAACCATCTGTGGTGACCATCAATAATAAAGTTATCTGATGAAGTTACAAAAAAGCTTTGTTTTTGTAAAAAATCTAATGAAGATTCGACTCCAAATTTAGCAGTCATACCTAAAGATTTATCAAAATAAATTTGTTTTTGAATCGGCTTTAGATCTTTAATACTCTTTTGTTGAATTCTAACTACAATTTTATCATCCTTCTTAGAAGTATCCTTTAAACCTCTTTCAAGAAAATCTTGTGCATCAGTTCCGCGTAAGCCTTCTGGAAAAGGTTTGTTATCTTTTGTAGTAGGTGACCAAGGATTTTTGATATCAATTTTACCTTGTTCTAATCTACGCTGAAAGTTTTTAACATCGTCGTTATTGATGACTGGCATTTCTTTACGTTTAGTTTTACCTAACCGAGTTGCTTGTTTCTTTGCAAATTCAAATCTTTTTACGAAATCTTCAATTTCATCTTCGTAATTAAATTTTGATTTTTCATATTGTTCCTTTAGAAACTTTTCTGCTTGTTCAACGCTAATTTTTGCCAATTCTAATTTACCAGCAGCTTCTCCACCACCGCCGTCAGCTTCTTGTAGTAACTGTTCATAAAGAAATTCTTGAAATGATAATATTTTCATAGTTTTATTTTTTTTTATTTATATGTCCAATCTTCAAAACAACCTATTCCAGCTGATCTGAGTTTCATTAAAACATTAGTTTCGAGTTTTTCACCAAAATCGTTTAATTTTGTAGTCGTTTGTTCATCCTTTGATTCAAGATCAATTTTCCCTTTATCAAATATAAGTTTTAAGTTAATGCTGTCACCAAATTTTCTTTCACCTTCTTTAGGCCATCTAACTTCTATTTCATAACCAAGAAATCCGTCCATTTTTGGAATGCCCCGCTTAACTATTATTTCCGCATTTTTAGCAACCTTCTTCTTTTCAGCTTCTTGTCTTTTTTGATAGACCCCAGATTTTTTGTCCTTGGTTTGTTGTAAACGTTCCTTTTCAATTTGATCATTATGGTTTTTAACCATATCGAAGGTTTTCTTATCCTTTATTGTATACCTTTCATTGACAAACTCATCAAAAGTTTTTATGTTTTCCATGCTTTATATATTTTAGTTATATATCCTTTATACTTTATGTATTTTGGTTATATATCTCTTTGGAATAATGCCTTTCCATGCGAACTGACCAGAAGTTCTAATACCACTAATATAATCAGCCTTAGGTTTTTTCCCAGTCATAATAGAATGAATTAATAATTGATGACCTGTGAAAAAATCATCATCTGTTACAATTCCTTGAGTTGGTAACATTTTAATTTCAACAACAATAGGATTAGACTTAATTTCTTTATTTTCTAAAGATACGGTAGTATGTTCAGCGTAAGTTTTGGCTTGTTGAAAATCTATAGTGAAATAAACATTTTTCTCACTATAATTATCTATGTAACCTTTATCCCAGTTTTGATTATCATCAAAATAAAGACCAGGTAAAACCCCCTTTGATTTTATCTCTTTTAAATAATGATCTGATGTTCCATGAAACGCAATAGGAATAAACTTAGAGAAATCAGAGTTATACTTTAAAACGTCTGATAATTTAGTGCTACCAAAAACTATTTGAGTCGCTTGCTTATCACCATTAAAAGTAAATTCCCAAGTATTATCAATAACTTTGTCTCTGTATAGATCTGATAAAGCTTGTTGTACTTTGCGAATAAATCTGAATTCGGACCGATCATCATAAGTATACATATTAGAAATAGATTTCTTTTGAGTATCAACCTCAAATCCTATATGTTGTCCTATTTGAAAAACCCGCATGGCATCAAATTCTTGATACATGAGAATACCATTAACCCAAAAAACTTTAAATTTTTTAAGACCTTCAACAAGTTCTTTGTTTTCGACAGATCTTAATTCATTAAGAAAAGGTTGATATTTTTTAAGATAATCCAATTCTTAAGAAAGTTTTACGACATCTTCTAAAGCAGCTGATCTGACTCTCACTAATACAAATGTATCTCGTTTACTAAATGTCTGTGATTTAGTTTTAATACCTATCATATCTGAATCTTCATACAAATAAACATTTTCACTTTCAAATTTAGAAAATATTTTTTTTAATTCAGCTCGCAAATTTTTATTTTTTGTTTTAACGAAGATTAGATTATCACTCGCTCCATAATTACCATGTAAAGCAGGTTTTCCTTTAAGATCTACTTTGCTTCCTAAATTAACTCTTTGCCAAAAATCATCAGAAAAACCTCCGTTTATGCCATCGAATCCGACTAATAATTTATCTTCTTTGTTTTTTTCTACTAATTTGTATATTTCTTTTAATAAATCTTGAGCGTTAGTACCGCTAAAAATATTATTTTTATTCTTTTTACTTTCATTTAAAAAATCTTCAAATGTTTTAAAATTTTTCATAGTTGTTTTTTTTTAATGTGAATTATATATCTATGAAAAAAAGTGAAAAATGGTGGACCCGGAGGGAATCGAACCCCCTTGTATTCTGGTTAAAAGCCAGGAGCAAAGGCCAAATTTTGCTACGGATCCATTAAAAAAAGGGATGGCCAAAATTAATTGACTATCCCTTAGAATAAGATTTAGGCAATTAATCTGTGTTTAGATTAACAGCCTGTTTTTTACTGTTAATCCATCATTGTTTACTTTTCTTAGATTTCATAAAAATTCTCATTTCTTCTTTTATTCTTTTATTTGTTTCAGCTATACTAGCTTTAGGTATAATTGCATACTTACCTTTGTTTACTGATTCAAAACTTACTTTTAATCTTTTAGACATTTTACTTCGTCTCAGTTAACAGTAATTTTATTAGTGATGGTATAGATTTTTGTGTAGCTTTACTACGACCTAATTCCACAAATGCAAGACTACGCAAATCTGTATCTGTTAATCCATTTAAAAATGCTTCTGCATCATCGTCATTATCTATATTGGATAGTGTTTTCAAAGCTGCTGCACCATTTTTTCTATTCAATTTAACATTAGATTCACCTTCATTGATGAACTCACTGAAACTTTGTATGTTTTTCATATTACTTTTTTTTATTTCCTACATTCTTAATCCATTCACGAACTCTGGTGTTTTCCCTTTCGATTATCTCTATCTCTCTGTTCATGTCGTTTCTTAAACCATGTATTTCTTCTAATAAAAACTCCTTTTGCTCCAATCTCTGTTCATCGTTATCTATTATTTTAACCATTCCAGCACCTATAGTTGCACTTATAACAGCAACGGCAATAATAAGACCTATTGAAACTCTTATCTGTTTTTTAGTTTCTTCTACATCTCCAAGCATTTATCTTTTATTAATTTGTAGATTATATATCTACAGAATAATAATAAGTTGTTATTTTCTAACAAAACATTCATCTGTTTTATGTTAAGTCTTAATACCTAGTTACCCCGACGGGATTTGAACCCGCGATCTCCTCATTGAAAGTGAGACGTGTTAGACCACTACACTACGGGGCAATATTTCTTTGCCATAGCCAGTCGTCTAATTCAATGATTAGCCGACTGGCTTAATCTCAGGTTCTAATATGGAAGTTAAAGTTTTCATTTTCTTTCAGTTTAATTTGCGCTTGAGGTGAATTATGATATCACGACCCTCGTCTTAACAGGACGGCGCTCTGCCTCTGAGCTACTCAAGCATGTACGAATTTTTGCTCCTGGGGAGAATTTCGAAATCTCGACCTAACGGTTAACAGCCGTTGCTCTGCCTCTGAGCTACTCAGGAATATGATGTGGACACAGTGGGAATCGAACCCAAACAATTTCGTTGCAAACGAATTGACCTGCCGTCGGCTTCTGGCCCATATATGTGGAGGATACCGGATTCGAACCGGTGGCCTATTGCTTGCAAAGCAATTGCTCTAGCCAACTGAGCTAATCCCCCATTTTAGTTGCACGGGCTAAGAGAATCGAACTCTTTCCTATGGTTTTGGAGACCATTTGGCTACCTTAGCCTAACCCGTGTATGTAATGTTTTACAAATATAAAAATTTATTGAACATAAAAAAATCCGGATTCAATTAAGAATCCGGATTAGTTAAAATATTTTGTTCAATATTAACAGTCCGGAAACTTTTTCCATTCATTATTCGCCTCAGCCGCCTTATTGGCAGATACAGAATTAGCGATATTTTTGAATGCAGTTTTCATCTTGTTAAATTGTTATTGTTTTAAATATACAGTATATATACAGATTTTTGTAAAAAGTTTTACTTTTTTAAAAGTTTTTTCAATTAGTTTTTGTATGTTATCAATTTAGAATCAAATGGTTTATCCTCTTTAGGAAAACCAAACATACCAAACACATGATTTAGAATGTTGTCTGCCTGTGCACTACTTGTTAAATCCATATCAAATCCCCCATAAAGAAAATCAAAGCCCTTACCAGTAAATTTTAATCTCATTATGACTGGACCATGATCATCATCAAACTTATAGATTTCATATATGTTGTCATTTCTCATTGGAGGATACATGGTATATGGCGTACTACCTATTTTAAATGGATAAACACCATTAGTTTTTGGAGTAATAGGTCCTTTAGCCTCGTTAATACTGAATTCTTCAAAACTTTTTATATTTTTCATAATTTTTTATCTTGTTGTTATTTTAGCCTGATACTTTATTTATAACTCTAATAATATCACGTAGTTGGTCACTAGTATTACCTATTTTAGATTTCCCTTTTTCTGTTGAAACTAAGAAAATATCACCGAGATAATTAACGATATAAGAACCACCATCATAATCAACTCCATTTATTGAACTTCAAATGATCCTTCTTCGGGATGTATTTTTTTCAATGCATCTACAACAATCTTAGCTGCCCTTTGAACATCTTTGGTTGAGGCCGGAGCAAAGCTAGACTCGTTTATAAATTGTTCGAATGTTTTCATGTTTTTGATTATGTTACTTTACCTTCGTTAAGCTGATATTAATTTTTTATGACATCCTTTTCTTAATTCCATCCACCAGAAAAGTATGTACTTGCCCCGTCTATTTTTTTATAACTGAATTTTTTACCAGAAAATTCAAATTCGACATCGAAGAAATAAGTTGTACTGAATGATGAGCTCCTTACTGGGCCATGTTCACTACCTATTTGTTTCCATTTAGTTACTTTGAATGATTCCCATTTAATACCTTTATCTGCAGATATAGCATCCTTTACAAATTTAAAAAAGTCTGGGAATTTCCTAGCCAAGTCTAATTTCAATACTCTATCTTCATTAGAATTATCTTTGGCTCTACATTCCCATCTGATAACAGTCATTAATTTATTATCTGTGGTAAGAAATCTTGCTAAATCTGTTGCTAATGGTTTATATTGTCGTTCAAGATGTGCACGCTCCTTTTTATCTAGTTTTGATATTATAGCAGAACCTGTACCAAATTCTTTATACATAGCTCGCGTATTTGCGTACGTGAGACCAGTATAATCATGCAATATTTCTTTCTTTCTAAGTTGATTAAGAAGCCACGATCCAGTGTAATAATTATTGACAATATCCCGCTCATCTTTAGCATTTATCATATCTTCACCGAATGATGATAACGCTGCCATATAGGCCTTTACGAATGCAGCATTTGGTGATTTGCCAATGCCTGCCAATGCAAGCAATTTATTTTTATACTCGGGTTCTATATTTTCAAAGTTGGGATGCTTTACCAATTTAGACAGTGTTATTTTATCTTTAAATCCAGCAGATTCTAAAGATGCGATAAATTGTTCTCTGTAGTATTCTACATCTCTGCTAGGTGTGTTTTTACGAGTAATGACTTTCTTGGCTATAGATTCTAGAGGGTGGCCCCAGACTTGGCTCTCATTAATAAACTCGTCATATTTCTTTAATTTTTTCATATTATTCTTGTAATTTTGTGAATATTTCTGTGACATCCTTTTCGTTGTCTAAGTTTTTTCAATTAGTTTTTGTATGTTATCAATTTAGAATCAAATGGTTTATCCTCTTTAGGAAAACCAAACATACCAAACACATGATTTAGAATGTTGTCTGCCTGTGCACTACTTGTTAAATCCATATCAAATCCCCCATAAAGAAAATCAAAGCCCTTACCAGTAAATTTTAATCTCATTATGACTGGACCATGATCATCATCAAACTTATAGATTTCATATATGTTGTCATTTCTCATTGGAGGATACATGGTTTCATGTCTACCTTCGACATTACGTGGTCGAAGCTTGCTTTCATTTACGAATGTCGTTAGCGATTTCATTAAAAGTTTTTGAATATATGACCGTCAACTTTTAAATTAGCAGGTAGTGATGTTATTTTTGTGCTGTGTATATACAAATCGCCACCAACTTTTAAATTAGCAGGCAATGATGCGATTGCTGAGTCAGCTAAATCTAAATCGCCACCAACTTTTAAATTAGCAGGCAATGATGCGATTGCTGAGTCAGCTAAATCTAAATCGCTACCAACTTTTAAATTAGCAGGTAATGATGTTATTTTTGTGTTGTTCAAATACAAAGCACCACCAACTTTTAAATTAGCAGGTAATGATGCGATTGCTGAGTCAGCTAAATCTAAATCGCCTTTACTACCTTTACGAATGTATTCAAGCACACGTTGATAATCAGCAGCAGCTGCTTTCTCTTGTCTACCTTCGACATTTCTTGGTCGAAGCTTGCTTTCATTAAGCTGATTCTCGTTAATAAACTCGCTATATGTTTTTACATTTTTCATATTGTTCGATATTTTATACTAGCCTCAGATTCTGGTGAACCCATAGCCGAATTGTAATAGTATGTACAAGGCGAATTCCATGTATGATCATCTTCTTTACGTAGATACCCCACGAAAATTTCCCCGTCAGAATATGCAGGATAAATACCAGCCCACGAAAATTTTCTTTTGATGAATGAATCTAATTCTTTGCTACCTGATGATTGTGGCTTAAATCCCACACCCTCATTGATATGTTCATTAACGTGTTCGTTGTATGTTTTTACATTTTTCATTTTATTCTTGTAATTTTGTAAATAGTTCTCTAACATCCGTTTCATTATCTAATGTCATAGTTGAACTACCTTTGAATAACATACGACCTTGAAGTCTTAATGCAATAGTTGCATAATCGTAGTCATTTGTTTTATTGTATTTGTTACCACTTTTACCTGCTCTAAATTCAATTTGGATTTCACCCTTAAACTTTGGAATATCGAGATTTAGTGGATTCTTATCTAAATAAAATAATCCTAATTCACCAATTTGGATGTAATAAGTATTTTTTTCTAGATTGTAATATTGTGAAATAAATTTTTCGTTATAACTGATGGTCACATTAATAGGTTTTGTAATACCTTTACTGATTGCTTCTTTCCATTTTTCCGGAGAAACTTTCATGGAATAACCTTCATTCTTATTATATTTAAAGACCGGATCATTTTTCTTGAACCAATTTATTACCTTGTCAATATCATCAGTTTTAGTCTTTAGAGTTTCTAGAATTAGTTCTTTAGTTTCGTCTTCTAATTCTTCTTTGAACGTGAGTTCAAATTCATTATCATCATATCTAGCAGAGAATCCACCCATTTGAGCTTTAGCATCTTTCTTGATTTCGATGTTATAATCTTTACCGTCGATTTTGATTACTAAATCTGTATCGTGTGCAGACATAGCACCTTTACCAGAAGTTCTGGAGATTTTAATATCTGGAAAATCTGCGGATATTTTACGAATGATCTTTTTGACTTTGTTTTCGTATTCTACACCTAGATTCTTCTCTAATAAAAATTCTTCAAATGTAATCATTTCTAAATGTGGGAGTATAATCCACTGCCGCCTGCAGGATCAATGTCTGGTGACATATTTCCAGCTCCATATTTTTTAGTAAGATAAATCCATTCCTTTTCTGTGTAAAAATCGGGGTAAAATCCTGTACGTTCGTGGTGATCTATATCACTATAAATATCTTTGATTGTTAGTCTATTACCGCTTTTTGTAGTATAAACAGTTTTAGCCTCGTTTATAAATTCACTATAAGACTTAACTTTTTTCATATTGTATTTATTTTAAGTATATATCTACACAGATATATTTTTCTAATCCTAAGTCTTCCTTTTATCTCTAGTTACAATCATTATTAATAGGCACGTAGCGCATATAGATGTTTGCCACCAACTCCGAATTTGCTGCATTGATATGAGTGTTATATTCATTACTATGAACGCTGACCAAAACAATTTACTTTTCATTTTTATTTGGGTATAGAATTTCCAATAATGTGTCTCCTTTCGGCTCTTTGATTAGGTTGGTGAGCCTAATTTCAATAGCCTCCATCATTTCCCATGAGTCGGTTTCATTAAACTTAAAACCCATGTCGTTTGCCGTTTGCCATATTATTCGCTGAAGTATTTGTTGTGGTGTTGGTTCTGTCATATTAGGTATTCTTATACTTTTACATAAGTTATAGTCTCAACTGGATTAGCTAGAAAAAATGAATAATGATGCTCACAATCTTCAATCATTTGTGCTTCACTAAATGTATTAGTCACAAGACGTATACCAAGTATACCGATTGGTATTTCGATTATAGTTTCACTAGTTTCGTACCATCTTCGTTTATCTACGTTTAGATCAGTAACTAAATAAGAATCTTTATCCTCAAAATATTCTTTATAGATTTCCTCAGGAAGATCTTCTTCCCATTCATAAGATTTTTGATGTATTTGAAGATTATTTAAATGTTCAACAAGTTGTATGATATTCATTTTCATAATTATGCTAATCTAAATTGTTTAAGAAATTCTCGAAGATCTACTATTTTTTGTGCTTTTTCTGAATTATCTGAAAATTTAGAAAGCCATTCTAAATAATCACTGTTATCTAAACCATCAAATTCAGGATATTTTTCCTTGTTATAAATTCTTTCATCAACAAGGAAAACAATACCAGTCAATTGGTCTCCTAGATCAGGCTCACAAAAATAAGCAAGCTTAACATCTAGTTCCCGCAAAGTTACTAAATGTTGATTTAATGTTCCTTTGCGTAAAGATGTACCATTTTTTTGAAATGAATAGTTTGTTGTACCACCATTTAAAATGATAAATGTTTTACATTCTTGGGACCATTTCTGATAATCCTCATCGTTATAAAATTGGTTAGCGTATTCGACTACTGCGTGTCCAAATTGAATACCTTGTTGGATTGGACTAAGATTATATGGTACAAGTCCATACATACGCAAGTCATCATTTCCGTTTTCAAATGCCCACTTTTTAAATACCATCGTTTTCAATTTCTGACCAAATATTGGTTTTATGTAAATAATAAATGTTGACTTCTTTAATACTTGCGTAAGAAGTATCATCTTCTCGTTCTAATTTTATTTCTATTCCCTCGATCTCTGAATCAAATAATTCCTCTAACTCATCGACGAAATTTTCCATCAATTCTTTGAATTTTCCCCGCCTTTCTTTAATCATTTTCATTATTTATAATTTTATTATTGATTGTTGGTCTTAAAAAAGAACCAGCGAAGAAAGCCAAAATAAAAAGATCAATTAGTCTCATTTCTGATATAGGCATCCTTAACCATTTGTTTATTTCTTCACCATAATTTGAATCTACCCAAATTATTAATCCTATCACTGCCGCTATTACAAGTAGTATAATAATAACGACTGCTGTTTTTACAAATATTTTTGCCTTTTTATCTATGTCCATTTTTGATTGTATAAGATTATCTTCAACAAATTTTAAAAAATCAATAACATATTCTTGTATTTGATTTAATTCAAGTGATACAATATTACGATCCTTAGTAGGAATAGCATATGAATTACCACTTAAACCCACACCTACACCTAATTTGGCTCCAACCTTTCTTGCAAGTTTAGCAGCGCCAGCGCCGTGGATTCCTGCTTCATTACTTCCAAAGACAAATATTTCATTTTCTTTAAGTTTATCAACGTTAATAAATTCGGAATGAGTTTTAAGTAATGGCATCTTAATTTATAGAATTTTCCCAAGTTTTAAATTCTGGGTGTTTAGCATTTTCTTCTGGTGATTGTTCAGTAACATTTATAAATGTTGAACTGTTAAATCTTATACCTGGAAACTCCTGTAAATAAACATCGGTAGAGAATGCCTGTACATGAGTTTTTTCAATAGTATATGTATTACCTATTATTAGTAGTTTTTCTGCTCTATCTCTAGCTCTATCATAGCCATTTCTTATAGATTTTTTAGTAACTGTAACTTTATGTCCTTTTAGTGCCCAAATATTCATATTTTCCACATTATTTTTTTCTCGTTTTTCCTATTAACCTTTACCCACTTAATTCCTTTGTCTTCCATTATCAAAATATCAGAATATGATGTATAGTTTTCGAAAGGTTCTTCATGAGAATTATCATCTCCTATATTCCGTATAATTTTACCTGTGAAATTATCACCGATAGGTATAAATTTCCAAGTACCATCATATTTAAAACGTACTTCTTGTCCATTTGAAAAATACAAAATACCATCATCGGCCTCAGTTTCTTCATGAAGCGATATTGATTCTATTGAAAGAATATCGTCACTAGTTCCATAAAATATCATAGTTTTTCTAATTTTGTGTTTTTCTTATATCTTTGTTTCTTTGTTTCTTTAATTTGACTATTATCGGTCCTCTTTTATTTTCACTTATTGCTTGATTAACCTTTTTCATTGCCTCAGGATCTGCTAAAACTTCATGACCTTCATCCGAAACTATTTTAGCATCACATTGATCAATAAGATTTAATAAGCTTTTAATAAAATGAATCATGATTTTCTATGTACATATGCTGCAAACATACAATACGCCGCAATATCAACTGCGTTATCTCTAATTTTGACTAGTAATTCTTGAGTTGCAGTTTCTGGATTTTCGTTATCAAAATCAAAATTTTCCTTTAGTTGATTAACAAGATTTTGGGATAATTGATACATTCTAGCTAATTTAACATAAGCAAAATCGATAAGTACATTAGCGTCCATATCTATCCAGGCCTGTCCATAGTCATGATTCTTATCTAGGATAATTTGTTTGGCGTCACTAGAAACTTCTTCGATTCTTGATTTAATATCGGATATTAGTTTTTTATCAAATGTTTCTTTAATTGACGCCCCTATTTTATTTTTATCGAAGGACCAACTTGCATTGATATAAGCTAATAAAGAATAATTTGCAGCCTCATATAATGAATCAGTAATTGGTTCGCCAACTTTAGAATTTGTCGTAAACAAATTCTTGGCTCGTTTTAATTTTGTTTCTATTTGTGATAGAATAGTTACTGGTGAAAAAATTAAAAAACTTGCACCGTAGTCTTGAAGCTTGGATTTTGAAATATCTTCGTTGTGTTCTAAACCATCACATATTTCGCTGATTTCTGTTGTCATTTTTCTGTTAATATTTTTCGATTTCTTCCTTTTTCACCTGGATAAAGTGTATGTAAATAATCTGATTGAAAAAGTTCTTTAGATTCAATATTCATTAATGATAATTTACCATGATATGAAGCACCAGTATCCATATTACATATTTTATGTATTTGTACTGGTAACTCACTTGATAATTCTGAATATGAATTTAAAATAGTAGGATTATGTCCTACGTAAATGTTTCTAAATTCTGTACCTTGAGCTCGAGCCCAATCTTCTTGAGTAGGATCAGGTTTTTCTGGATCTAACTCTTGCATCCTTAAATATGAAGATTGTTGCCATAAACTCCTGTCCCAAAAATACAGAGGATTCTCTCCCCGAGGTGCAGGTTCGCTCGAATAAGGAGTTATTGGTTGATTATGAAAATTTGATAAAGCATCGAAACCTGCATGTAAAAAAACATTAGAATTTTGATCAATATAATATGCTTGATAATTTTCTATAAACCAATTCATATGTTTTTCAACATAATCCCAAGATTTACCATCATAAGATTTTAGTGTAGCTTCGCCACCTTGCGTTAACCACATAGAAAGTTCATCCATATCACTCCGAGAAAGTTTTTCCTTTTGTGTGTATGGAAGCAATCTTAAAACCCAATTGTCATGATTACCAATAATCAAAACTAAATTTTTGACCTTCATCAGAATATCGACAGCCTGTGCCGATTCGGACCAACCATCGTAAACGTCACCTAAACATATCAATTGATCATTTTTAAAATCAAAATCGGCCCTTTCTAAGACCTGACTTAAACCTCGAGCTCCACCGTGAATATCACCTAGTACATATTTATTCATATTAAACTTCTATAATATCTCCACATTCGTTTGTGACAGTAAATGAACAATTTTCAAACATCCTTTTTCTTCCTACCTTATCACACACATTTTTATTTACAATAGCATCTATAATATCATCAAATGGTGCTGGTCCAAAATCTACAGAGTCACCATAAAGATGAAAGGTATGAATTTCATGGTTATATGCAAACCAGCCTCCACCGATAACATTTTCGATATTCTTAGCAAGATGTTTATGAAAAACTACTTTACCCATGATCAAATGACCATCTTCAATAATAAATTTAGGATATTTTTCCATTATGATTCTTTCCAGTGATTTTTAGTAATTTTATGGAACTGTTTAATCTTGTCTTTTTTCTTTAATATTATATTCCGATCTATGGAAAAAGTTTTACCATAATTCTCATTGACTATTTCTACTAGAGTATATAGATCATGAAATTCTTGATTTAGTTTTTCCAGATTACTTGAACCTCGACGTACATTATCATGTCCAAAACGAATAATTTTAGATGCGCATTGGACAATTTTTGCCGCAGATTGACTAATTTCGAAAGCTTCTTGTGATACTTCAGCAGCTTCTTCCATTAATAATACTAAATGAAAATGTTCATCTTTCATATTTGGAAAAAATTAGCAGATAATTTTTTACAGTAATCAGCAATAACTTCACCGACCCCAGTTCTCAGTGTAATTTTTCCCATCTTTTTATTTTTCTTTGTAATTTTCAGCGTGATGTTCTTCCATTTCGTAAGTATCAGAGAAGTGTTCACTATAATCTACTGATATCTCAGATTCACTTCCATTAATCAAGCTTTGCATAACATGAAAACCTGCACACGTTAATGATTTTTCTCCGCGGACAATAGAGCCTTGTTCTTCTTCATTAGGATGATCTTCATAAACAATACCTGTTTTATGACAAACAAAATCATTATAAGGATTATCGGCACTTTGAGCAAATTCAAAAGCTCGGTCGGGATGTACATACAGTGTATTCTTTCTTGAGAAAGGGCATAATCCACAACATTTTTTCATAACACCACTCATACTATAGGTCTTAAAATAGTTTTTTTACACATCGCTTTCATTTTCATATTTTGCCTTTAATTGTAGATACTTTTGTTTTTCTATTTTAGCTAACAGTTTTTTATCTTCAAGTTCATTTTTTTCTTTTAGTTTGAGGTTTGCTTTTTCTTGATTAATTCGTTTATTCTCAAAAAATTTGACACTTTTATTCAATTCTGAAAACATGATGTACCAAGAAGCACTTTCGCGATATCCACCAAAACCAATATCAAATATTACTTCGATTTCAATATCTTCTTCATCATTTGGATCATAAATAGATATACCATCAACTTGTGAATGTTTATATCCTGATTTAGCACAAGCAATATCTATCGCCTTTTTATAAATCTGTTGCAGAGAATCTTTTAATTTATCTAAGTTCATTATTTGTAAAATTTGTTGCTTTTTCAATTTGAGAATATATGTGTGATACTGTTGATAATGATTGATTAAATTCTTCTTGAGATATAGCTTTACAGCTCCTTACTCCTAATGAATTTGGTTTAAACCAATCTATATCCATTTTCCGACTTTCGTTAATTTTTACAGCATTCTGTGTACTTTTAGCTCCATAATAAACAAATTCTACAGTATGTGCTTCAAAATTATTTATCTGTAAAGTATTATATTTTGTAGGTCCTTCAAGAAATGACAAATATATTACAGATATGTTATTAAAATTAATGACGAAATATTTTTGTGTAAGCACTTGAGAAATTAGTTTTTCTCTCTCGATTCTTCTTTGTTCTGTGAACTCTTTTGCTAAAATCTCTTCTTGTTGAAGTAGTTCAAGTACTTCTTTAACTGTGTGATTTTTGTATTTCTGTAAGTAATCTTTAATATGATCCATTTCCTTTATTTTTATTGATATGTAAATATAATCAAAATAATTGACATAAAAAAAGGTCTAGTTAAAATATTTGAACTTAGACCGAAAGTAAGCTTTACTGTTCTTAGAATACTTACAGTAAATTATATTAATCTTTTGGATAAAAAGTTTTAGTTTTTTACTTTTTAACAAATATTTAACATTTAACATTTTCTAAATTAAAACTTTTTGAAAATAACTTAATATATATTCCATATTACTTGGGGCCGACCGGTTTCGACATGATATATTGTTCATTGAAGTGCGAGCAGAGTTAGATGGAAACTCTATAATAACCTATCAATCGCTAAATGGCGAATCATTTATCTCTGAGGACGGAGTCCTCAACCTTAACGGTTCTACCGTTGAGTTTGCAGAGCCTGCTAAATTAGCAGCGTAAGCAACGGGTGTGTAACGTACCTAGGAACAGAAAGTTACATACGGAAAAAGGGATTGTAGTACTATCCCAGAATATAAGAGAATCCCTGAGGAAGAAATTCCAATACCCATTAAGATCGTCTCTATTATATTCTGTTGAGCAAATGAAAGATAAACTCAACAAAAAAGTTACTTTCAAAATTTTGATCGTTTAGAAAAATGATACACGCTCGTGAATGACTTTAATTAATAAATATCGTACACGGGGGTTCGAATCCCCCCGGCTCCAAACGAAGCCTTTTCTTAGATATATAAATCTATGGAAAGGCTTCACTTTATTTACAAAACAACGTGTAACGTCACGGATAAGTTTTACATAGGAATGCATTCAACGGATAATCTAGTGACAGTGACCTAACGGTTGCCTCTTCTGTTTTAAACTTATAAAAACTAACATTTTGAAAAAAGCAATTTTTATAAATTTTTGATTACACATTTATGGAAAGAACTTTATTGATTAATTCAATTTCGTTTCTTTCCATATTTTTTTGCCATTTTTTATGATTATCAGTTTTAATATTAATCTTGAGTTGATTTTTTTCCAGACCTACAAAATCACACATTGAATCATAAGTAGTCTGAGATTCAAGAACCATTTTATCATAATCAATAACCAATAAATTAGAAGGTATTTGTCTTTTCATTTCTTCTAATTGAAGTTGGTGTGACTTGACTTTATTTGCATATTTTTCAATTTGTGAGTATGATCCAAACTTATCATAGTTTTCTTGTGTTATCCCTAAAAATTTGTTTTTTTGAGACATATCCATTATGTCATACCAATGTTGTACACCACCATGAGATTTCATAGAGTTTATAATTTGATATGGTTCTCTTAAAATGTATATGAATTTTGATTGTGGAAATTCTTGTATGATCTTATCGTAAAACCACATTGTGACATGGTTTTTCTCAATAATAACATCAGTCTTCTGTAAATTATGATAGCCTTTAATAATAGTGTCGACAGAAGCATTCGAAAAATTTTTTTGAATTGCAATACTTGAAGCTGTAAACTCATTTGTATTTTCATATCTAATTTTGACTTCATCTGAAGACTCAAAAAAATTAGCAGCTAAATGCGTACCACTACGACCACAACCTACAATAAAAACTATCATTTAAATGGACAAGATTCTAATAATTTTAAAGCATCATAATTTGAAAGATTTTCACTGACAAATAAATAGTTATCAGGTTGACTTGGTTTTTTATAATCTATACCAATCCCAGAATAGTAATCCTTAAACTTAAATTCGCCTCCACATAAATTATTGTGACCTTGGACACGACACACAGGCATTCCATACGCATGTGCTAAAATTAAGCCATGTAAACTTGAGGTGACTAATTTTTCACATGATCTTACTTGGTCTATAACATTTTCAATTTTGTCAAAAATATCAATAATTAATGCTCCCTGAAAATCTCGAGTCCAATTCTCATTTTTATTAATATAATGTGGCAGTATACCTATTTTATGTTTAATTTTGACTTTTTGGTTGTAATAAAGCGGAAGTAATAAAGCAGGATCACCATAAACTTCAGGACATTCTATTTGATTACTTATGAATTTGTCACGTGAAAGTTTACCACGAACAGCACAAATTTTTATAGGATTGGATACTGGAGAATCTTTTAAGATAAATCCTGAACCCCAAATAATAGAATGTTTATTTGCTGGGAGTATGCTACCTACACCATAATAACGTATCGTATCCGATGTATCAGACATACTAATAGTGTTAATTTCTTTACCTGAAATTTTTTTAGCTAACCAAGGTGAAAGTTTGTCACCAAAGTTTTTACCACCTTCGCCTGTCCACCAAGCAAGATTAATTTTTTCCATTTAATATTTCTTTACCAACGAAGGGTACATAATGTTGCCAGCCAATCGCGTCACATTCCGCCACAGAATTCTTCATGTCTTTAGATTCCCAATCACCTGAAGTATCAACCCAACCATTATATTTTATTAATCCATTTTCCTGAATATCTAAAATATATTCCATTTGATCGTTAACCATACATCGTTTAGTATATTCATCATGTTCTCCACCAAACTTTTTCTCGAAGACATACATATAACCATGTCTTGTAATACAATTTCTATGTAAAGCTATAAAAACACCGTTGATATGCCAACCTCGTTGAATTGGTATATCTTTATGAATAGTATACTCTGCATAATATTTGGGATCATCTCTTAACATATGACAATAATGATCAATTCCAGTTTTTTCCATTGCATAAGAATATGTGGAAAAACAATCTGATGAAATAATTTCTATATCGTCATCTAATAGGAAAAAATGTTCATATCCAAGATCATAAAAATATTTCATTGCAGTATTTTTTGAATATGCGACTCCTCTATTTTTTTGTAATTCTACGATTTCGAATTGCTTAAATTTCTTAAGCAATTTTCTGTGTTCCTCATTATCCGATCCATCATTAATTACGATAATATGATGATCATTTGAAAAGGGAACTAAAGAAGCAAGACATTCCTCAATTATTTTAATTCTTTCTTTGGAAGTGTCATTGTCAGCGTATGTAGATACGGCTATACCGATCATAGAAAAAGTTTTTAGTAGATTATGTAGTAGTATATATCCTTAATAATTTAGTGACATAACCAGTTTGTTCCATCAAAGAAAACTAATACAGTATCAGATCCACCACCAGAAGTGATGGACCTATATGTAGGAGAAGATGCATCTGTCACATAAGCAATATCCCCAATAGATCCTGCGGGTAAAGTCGCTACTGTGTAACTTGTTAAATTTTCTGTACTAGGTCCTGTAAATCCTGTAGGCCCTGTGAATCCTAAACCTTCTGGTCCTGTAAATCCTGTAGGCCCTGTAAATCCTAAACCTTCTGGTCCTGTAAATCCTGTAGGCCCTGTGCCTATTGGTCCTGTAAATCCTGTAGGCCCTGTGAATCCTGTGAATCCTGTTGGCCCTGTGCCTATTGGTCCTGTAAATCCTGTAGGCCCTGTGAATCCTAAACCTTCTGGTCCTGTAAAACCTGTTGGTCCTGTAACTCCAACACCTGTAGGTCCTGTGAATCCTGGTCCTGTAAATCCTAAACCTTCTGGTCCTGTAAATCCTGTAGGACCATCAATTCCTTGAGCTCCAGTAAATCCTGTAGGCCCTGTGAATCCTAAACCTTCTGGTCCTGTA
>Ga0307983_1000173_pt1 | contig 34191 bp, 28 predicted proteins | sample OrgLakmetagen991_FD_201845 | JGI IMG/M metagenome (GOLD analysis project Ga0307983, IMG submission 201845) | Saline water microbial communities from Organic Lake, Antarctica - #991 | ecosystem: Environmental > Aquatic > Non-marine Saline and Alkaline > Saline | place: Antarctica: Organic Lake...
GTCCCAGTAAAAATTAAATCCCCGATTTTTAATGTGAAAAATTGAGAAACATACTCTATAATTGCGTCAATTGAGAAAAGCATGTTTCCAGTATTACCTTTTTGTTTCAAGTCGCCATTTATTTTCAGCGAGAAATCCACGTTATTTAAATCTTGAATGTTTGCCTTTGGAATAAACTCCCCAACAGGGGCAGAACCATCAAATGCTTTAGCTCGTTCCCATGGAAGGCCTTGTTCTTTATATTTCGATTGTAAATCACGAGCGGTAAAATCGATTCCTACGCTAAGTTCTGAATAATATTTGTGTGCGAACTTCTTGCTAATATTCTTGCCCACTCTATCTATTTTCACTACCAGCTCTGCCTCGTAATGAACATCTTTAGAAAAGCTCGGGTAAAAAAAAGGCATGCTTTTCGGTAAAAGGGCAGTGTCGGGCTTTAAAAAAATAACCGGCTCTTTAGGAACCGGATTATTTAATTCTTTTGCATGCGCGGCGTAATTTCTGCCAATACAGATAATTTTCATCTACTTCTGATTAAATGCTCTCAATTTGATTGCTGTAAGAACTTTCTTGGTGTACAACGGAAAGTCTCCATTCATCATCCATTTGTAATAAGAAGGATCTCTTTCGAGCACTTGGGAAACCGGAGTTCCTTTATGTTTTCCAAAATTAAAAACCTCTATATTTTCTTCGTTGAAAACAATTCTCCCCATCAAGTCTGCGTTATTCGTTCTTCTAGAAAACTCCGACAAAAAACTTACGTTATTCTCTAGTTCCTTGTAGCGTTCAATCTGAGCTTCTAAAACTTCATAAGTAGCAATGTTATCAGCCTCGGCACTGTGCGCATTGGTTAAGTCTTTCTCACAATAAAACTTATATGCAGCAACTAAGGTTCGCTGTTCCATTTTGTGAAAAATATTTTGAACGTCCACCAAACTTCTATTGTCGATCTCGAAATCTACTCCAACACGAAGAAACTCTTCTACCAATAGTGGTACATCAAATTTGTTGGAGTTAAAGCCTGCCATGTCACTGTTCCCGATGAAAGTAGCCAAACTCTTAGCCATAGATTTAAATGTCGGCTCATCTTTTACGTCTTCGTCATATATTCCATGAATTTCCGAGGAACCATTTGGTATTGGCATTTCAGGATTTACCCTACGTGTTTTAACCTCTTTCTTGCCATCAGGATGTAGTTTTAGAATTGAAATTTCTACTATCCTATCTTTTGCTACATCAACTCCAGTAGTTTCTAGATCGAAGAATACAATTGGCTTTTTTAATGCTAATCCCATTTTACTTTATAAAGATTCTTACATACTGATACTTCTCGTAGGTACTCATGTTAGTAAAGTAATCTCCCTTATACTCAGGACCAGTAATCAGTGTATTAATGTCTACAAAATTATATTGATCCGGCTTAATTCCTTGCTTCGCAAAAACTCTTTCTAGCAAAGCTTTAGTATCGTATGCCCTTTTTCGGGTGAGTATAGAATTGGTTTTCCATGTTTTTGTTGGAACTTTTGATGCACTGGAAGTTATAATGATTTTTGCATCTCCTCTAAGTTTAACTAACTCACCTATATCTTCAATAAAAGAAACAAATTCTTTATTGGACTCACTGATATCTTTAGCGTTGTATATAAAATACTTTTGAAAATATGCTACAACATCTTTTAATTCTTCCGGTCGTGGGTATGTTTCTTTGAAATCTAACTCATCTTTTACGTCAATCGTGTAAGAGTTCAATGCTAATCCTTCTTTTGGCACATATTCGTATACTCCTGGTCTTACTTTTTTGAAATCAAACAACTCCCCCTTCTCATTGGTTAAAGTTATTACGTCCATTTCAGGGAAATTCCCTTCAAAAATAATCTGATAATATTCGTCTAAATCTAATTTCTTTTGGTTTAAGTCGTTAACATTATCCACAATCTCTTTTCCAAGAACTTGACTTTTAGCATTCTCCAGTCGAACGAAAATTGGATCGTATTGATAAAGACCTTCTTGTATTTTTCTAAAAAGCAGCAAGTCAAAGTTATCGTTCGAGACAACTAACTTAGCATCAGGCGGGAAGTCACCTTCGAACTTAATAAAGTAACGTTTGGTTAAATCTAAATCCTCAAAATTAAATTTCCCTACGTTATCCGTCGAAGCAGAATTAATTAAGTTTTGTTCTGCAGTTAATAAAAGTACTTTGAGGTTACTAACAGGCACACCTAGTGCAGTAATAGCACCTTTGACATCGCTCAACAAGGCTTTAGGCATTGGCTCGTTTATAGGAACATATTTATAAACTCCTTTACTCTCTTGTATAAAACGCATTTTTTGACCTAGGTCATTAGTAATGATAATCTCCGGATCGTCAGGAAAGTCGCCTTCAAATACAATTCGATACTGTTCGTCAAGGCTTAGTTTTTGAAAGTTAAACTGGCCGTATTGATCTGTCTCTTGAGAGTCGATCATAGCTTGCTCATCGTTCTCCAATCTCACCTTCATGCCTTCAATTGGTCTACCATCTTTCTTAACCGATCCTGCCAGAGTTTTTACTCTTCCTATACCGTAAAATTCATATGGTTGAATGGATGGAATAAAAATATACGTCGTATCGTCTAGTTGTTCGAAGCGTAAAATCTCTCCTTGGTCGTTTTCTACCTCTACATCAAAACCCACTAACGGGTTTTCTAAAGCATCGTAAACTCTAATTAAATAGACTTCCGAAGGGTCCAATTCATAAAATTGAAACTCTCCTGTGTTATCTGCGATTGTTTCCTTTAACAGCACTTCGCCCTCATCTAGCAACCTAATGCGCATTCCCGCTAGTGGAGCACCGTCTTTCATTAATGCACCAGTCACGTCAGCCGTAGAAAGACCAGCAGGTTTGATTTTACCAAGTTCGTCCCCAACTCGCACCGGTCTCAACTTGATGTCTTTATATATCTCTTGATAATTCCCTGCAGAAGAAACATAAATATCTTCTTCGTACGACTCATAAGCGTCTGCCTTATAAACAAAGTGATAGCTTTCATTCGGGGCTAAAATTGCAGAAAACTGACCATCTCTTGCCCGAGGATAATAATCCCCTACGAGGGTTCCATCCGAATTTTTTGTTATGGTTACCATCGCTCCGGATGGTGGCACATAACGGTCCACAAAAGTAAATTCTCCTCGATATAAGGTTAATGCAGTTTCTTCTGCATCAATCAATTCAAGCATGTATACATCTTTTTCCCCGTAACCTTCTTCTTTAAAAGAAGAAAAGTAAGCTCTTTTTCCATCTGGAGTAGTTACGAAAAACACATCGTCATCCACCGAATTAATTGGATAGCCCATGTTCGTAGGTTTCGACCATCCTGTATCTGTCATAGTGCTATACAAAATGTCATATCCTCCCATGCTTTCATGACCGTTCGAACTGAAGTACATGGTTTTACCATCTGGATGCATAAAAACACCGTCTTCGTCAAACTCTGAGTTTAAAACAGGCCCGGCATTTTGAGAAAGAGCCCAAGTGCCCATTGGAAGTCTATTACAAAAGTAAATGTCCTTTCCACCAAAACCACCATCTCTATCACTAATAAAATACAGCCTTTTACCGTCAGGAGTTATCGTTACGTGGGTTTCGTAAGCTTTGGTATTAATATCTGAGCCCAACAATTCGGGCTTGGACCATGTTTCATATCCCATGGAATCGTCTTCCAACTTGCTCTCAAATAGCTGACCATTACCATTTATATCTTTATAAAGGTATAAGGTTCGCCCATCAATTGATAGGTTAACAGTTGCTTCGTGACCTTCTGTATTTATATTCAACGGATAAGGCTCTCCCCAGGTCCCGTCTTCTTCTTTTAAAGAAACATATATATCCTCAAAGAGCATTCCATCTATAGGGTCGTAAATATTATAATTGGAACTATCTTCTCTCAATCTTCTGGATGTATAGTAGATAGCGCTCTCATCAATTCGCACAACAGGGCTAAAGTCCGGATAAAAACCATTGAGTTGGTTTCCTAAATTAGTTGTTTTAATGTTTACCGGATTCAACACAGATTGCTGAGCGTATGTGGACATCCTGATGCTGTTATCTATTTGATTGTACAGAGGGTGGTTGTCATTTACGTAAGTTTTGAATTTCTTAAAACTTTCGATAGCTTGTAAAAACTGATAGTCATTGTGTTGAGCTTTTCCTAAATAGAACCAAACGTCCACAGGAGCTTTCTTCTCTCTAGGGTCCGAATAACGATAATCTGGGTCAGCACTTGCAGAAGCAAATTTTAAATAAGGCAAAGCCTTTTCTTTATCTTTCTCTGTGAACGTTTGATAAATCGAAAATCCTAAGCAATAATTAATGTTGGCATTTTCTTTATCATTCGTATATATCTCTTCTAAAATTGGCTGAGCCGAAGCAAATCGATTATCATCCATGAGATATAATGCTTCCCTGAATTTTTCTTTGTCGCTCGTCTGCGCAAAGAGGGATACACTTGAAATAAGAAAAAAGGAAAATAATAACTTGATTTTAAGTCGATCCATCTTTATAAAATTTGGTTAGCTAATTGTAACAGATACAAATATATTTTATTCATTTTAATTTTTCTTAACATTATTGCTCAATCGCCAACAATTCATTGTTAGTGAACTAGATTTCTCTATTTAAATCAAAATCTTCTAAAATTTTTGCAACCCGTTGAACGAAACTTCCACCCAATGAACCATCAACTACTCTATGATCATAGGATAAAGATAAAAACATCATGTGTCTTACACCGATTGTGTCCCCGAATGGCGTTTCAATTACCGCCGGTTTCTTTCGAATAGCTCCAACCGCCAAAATTGCAACCTGAGGCTGATTGATAATAGGAGTTCCCATTACATTACCAAACGTTCCTACGTTGGTAACTGTAAAAGTTCCACCTGAAACCTCATCCGGACTTAGCTTATTTATTCTAGCCCTATTAGCTAAGTCGTTAACTTTCTTGGAAAGGCCAATGAGGTTCATTTGATCTGCGTCTCTAATAACAGGCACAATTAGGTTACCCGAAGGCAAAGCAGTTGCCATTCCTAAGTTTATATGCTTTCGTTTAATTATAGTGTCACCACTTACAGAAACATTTATCATTGGCATTTCCTTAATTGCCTTAGCTACTGCTTCCATGATTAAAGGAGTATAGGTAATCTTCTCTCCTTCTCGTTTTTCGTAGCTGTTTTTTACCTTGTTTCTCCACATAACCATCTCTGTAACGTCCGCTTCTACAAATGAAGTTACGTGCGCAGAGGTTTGCTTGGACATCGTCATATGATCTGAAATCATTTTTCTCATACGGTCCATTTGTATGATTTCATCTCCGTCTCCCATTGGGACAACGGCTTGCGGTTTTGGAGCTGGAGCTGCTGCTTGACTTACCGTTTTAGAAGCAACATCTGACGATGCCGAAGCTCTTCCTTTATTCTCAATATAATTTATAAGGTCTTCCTTAGTAATTCTGTTGTTCAATCCAGTTCCAGAGATTTGATCTAATTCCACTCCAGTAATTCCCTCTTTATCTGCAATGCTTCTAACCAATGGAGATAGAAATTTACCAGATGGAGAGTTTTTCGTCAACTCTTCGGTTAAGCTTGCGGTAGCAGAGTTTTGAATCTCTTCGACCGCTTTTGGAGCTTGTTCTTGAACGGCTGCAGCCGGCGCTGCCGTGGTAGACTCCCCTTCTATCTCAATTATAGCAATAGTATCTCCAACTTTTACCACGTCATCTACTTGAAACAAAATTTTCTTCAATATTCCTGCCTCAGGTGCAGGAATTTCAGAATCTACCTTATCTGTTGCAATCTCTAATACAGGCTCTTCTGCCTCAATGGTATCCCCTTCGGCTTTTAACCAGTTGGTAATTGTTGCCTCTGCAACACTTTCTCCCATCTTGGGCATTGTCAATTCAATCTCTGCCATAATTTTTATCTTATTTTAGTTTTGCAAAGTTAACTAAATTTTAGATGACGCATAGCCGACAATGCAGCATCTTAACTCGTTTGAATAGAACTAAATCACAACTTTTGTTGATCTTTACAGTCTGATGAAAAAATCGCTTTTATTTTGTGTTATAATTTTACATCAAATTCTTGTCCTTGGTCAGAGTGAAAGATTATTGAGGTTTAGTGCCATCCCTATTGATAATGATGAAAAAGCATTTGTTCGTTGGACTATGGCTGCAGGCTCTACATGCTTGGATGTGGTGGTTGAGCGGAGCAGCGACAACATTGATTTCAAGGAAGTATATGTATACCCAGGTATTTGCGGAAACGAAGATAGTGCTCAATCTTATTCGTGGATTGATCCTAACCCGTTGCGCATCAACACTTCATTTTATCGTTTGAAATTGGACGGGGTTGAATTTTCTTTGGTGTCCGAATTTAACTTTAATATAAACCTAGAGGAAAATGAAATATGGATAACCCCGAATCCAAATAAAGGAAGGTTTAATCTAACATTTGCTAACCCCTCTAAAGAAAGTTTTGATCTCTCTTTATTCTCCAATGATGGAACTTTAATTTTTACGAAAAACAACCTAACGGGAAATTCCTATACAGGAAACTTTTCTGGTTTACTACGAGGAATTTACTTTGTTAAAGTAGTCACACGAGATAATGATTCGCGAGCAGCCAAACTATTCATTCGTTAGGTATTCTTTTCAATAAGAAAGTACCTTTCATTATCTTTGAGTTTCAAAATGGAAAACGATGTACGGAAAAATTAAAGAACACCTTCAAGCCGAACTTACTGAAATAGAAAATGCAGGCTTATTTAAAAAAGAAAGAATAATAACTTCAGCTCAAGATGCTGTTATAAAGTTAGCTAACGGAAAAGAAGTCCTAAACTTTTGCTCCAATAACTATCTAGGGCTCTCTTCTCATCCAAAAGTTGTGAATGCTGCAAAAGCGGCACTTGACAGTCATGGCTTTGGTATGTCTTCTGTACGATTTATATGCGGCACGCAAGACATTCACAAAACGTTGGAAGCCAAACTTGCGGAATTCTGCGGAACCGAAGATACCATTCTTTACGCTGCTGCATTTGATGCCAATGGAGGAGTTTTCGAACCACTATTAGGCCCTGAAGACGCAATTATTTCTGATTCACTTAACCATGCTTCAATTATTGACGGTGTTAGACTTTGTAAAGCCGCCAGATACCGATACGCCAACAATGATATGGCTGACCTGGAAGAACAACTAAAGAAAGCACAAGATCAACGATTTCGAATTATTGTAACAGACGGTGTATTTTCTATGGACGGCTACGTAGCTCAGCTAGATAAAATCTGCGATCTCGCTGAAAAGTATGATGCTATGGTAATGGTCGACGATTGCCATTCTCATGGATTTATTGGTAAAACCGGAAGAGGAACTGCTGAATTTTGCAACGTTCTAGGCAGAGTTGATATTATTACTGGCACACTTGGAAAAGCTCTTGGTGGTGCTATGGGAGGATTTACAACCGGTAAAAAGGAAATTATTGAACTACTACGTCAGCGTTCAAGACCTTATTTGTTTTCTAATTCATTAGCCCCTGCTATTGTTGGAGGCTCAATTGCTGTTCTAGACTTATTGAAAGAAACCACAGCATTCAGGGATAAACTGATGGACAATGTAGACTATTTTAAAGCTGGAGTGAAGGCTGCCGGATTTGATTTTAAAGACGGAGCATCGGCAATTGTACCTATTATGCTTTACGATGCAAAGCTCTCTCAAGTTTTCGCCGACAAGTTACTAGAAGAAGGTATTTATGTCATTGGATTCTTTTACCCTGTAGTTCCAAAAGAACAAGCGCGAATAAGGGTTCAACTTTCAGCAGGTCACGACAAAGAGCACTTAGACCATGCAATCTCTGCATTTACCAAGATTGGAAAGGAGCTAGGTGTAATAAAGTAAGCACGCAACAAACGGACATAAAAAAACCACGATGAGTATTCATCGTGGTTTTTTTATGTTTTACCAGTTTTCCTAATAAAACTTAGATCTATTGTCTACTAAATCTGCTTTATCTTTTAATGCATTATAAACAGAACCGTTGTCCACTCTTGATGCGATACTTCTGACGTCATTTTGTCTTACTTCAGCAACGTTTGGTTCTCCTGCGTTTACGTTCTTATCTACAGAAACAACAAATACTCCATTATTCCCTGCTATAGGTTGACTTAATTGACCCGGAGTTAAGTACCAAGCAGCTCCAACCACTTTTGGCTCTAAACCGACGCTTGGAATTGCAGGACTAGCAAAAGTTACATTAGCATTTTCAACTGACAAACCAGTTTTTCCCGCAAGCGAACCAATATCACTAGCGTCACTTAATTCTGTCTTCAAAATCTCAGCTTTCTTTTCTTGTCTAGCCAAAAATTCAACTCTGTTCCTAACCTTTTCTAAAGGAGCAATTCCGTCTTTGTCTACACTTTCTACAATTGCAACAACAAAAGCGTTCTCTACATCTTTCGCTTCAGAAACGTCACCTTGCTCAGCATCTTGTGTCCATCTAGCTAGATCTCTTGACGATCCCAAACCTTGCACCAAATTATCTTTCTCCGATAAAACTGCAGATCGTTGTTGCAAGTTATTATCCGTTAACTCCTTTCGGAATGATTCCATATCGGTTACGTTGATAGAGAAGCTATTTGCTTGATTGAATAAGTCCGCATACGTGTTCTTGCTTGGCTTTACTTCTCGAGTAATGGTTGCAATCTGTATTTTCTTAACCTCCGGTAACATCTCAGTTACTTCAATAATGTGAAATCCAAACTGCGTTTTCACTTTTGAATATTCTCCTACTTTTGAAGAGAACGCTGCATCGTTAAACGGTTTAACCATCATTCCTTCAGCGAACCAACCTAAATCCCCGCCTTTCACTGCTGAACCTTGGTCATCAGATAATGAAACCAATGAATCAAAAGCTGTTCCGCCTTGCAGCGCTAACATTACACTGTCCGCTGTTTTTTCTGCTGCTTCCATCGTTCTATTTTGAGCTCCAATTAATATGTGTCGAGCTTGAACTGAATCAGGAGCCATTTTAATGTCTTTCACTTTTACGATAGACCAAACATTTCCAACCAATTTAGGAGCTGCTACATATGCAGAATCTTGATCCCACAATGTCGTATCCGTTCCAGCAGGAGCATTTGCCTCGGAATAATAAACCGGAATAAAGTTGTTATCCGAATTTGCATTCACAAAAGTGGAATCATTACCATTTGTTTTAAACTCTTCAAAGGTTTTATTCACCCACTCTTTAGTTTGGGCTTGATCTTGCTCCGATGGTACTATTGGAAAATAAGCGTATGCAATTTTCCTGCTAGCCTTCTGCTCGTAATCCATTTTCGTTTTATTGTAGAAAGAGGAAACTTCTGATTCAGAAACTTCCACTGTAGAATCGTCAATTGAGCTATATGGTTTGTAAACGTATTTAAAAGCCATCGCCCCATTATTCTCGTTGTACTTTTCTTTAGCAAATGCAGAGGGAGTATAAATACCTTTTTTAACTAGGGTATTGTATTTATCCATTCTATGGTTTCTTTTCAATGCTCTTTCAAACTCAACCCATTGCGCTTTTGTAGCTTCATCGTTGTCAAGGTTTTGTAAGAACTGAATTACCGCATTCGGGTTAAACTGACCGGTGTTGGGGTCTGAAAAAGCTTGACGCACCTGTGGATGTGGATTAGACCCACTTACCAAGTCCATCAACTCCCTTGTTGTTACCTGTATTCCCAACTCTTCCAACTGTTCACCAACTAGAATGTCTGATGTCATTTCAGCCCAAACTGATTCTCTGATTGTGGACTTAGTTCTTTCATCTAGTTCTTGTTCTGTCTGCTTTTGGTAGTTTTCATACCCTTTTTGCACTTTAAACTCAAACTCTTGTGGGGATATTTGTTGTCCATTTATCTCTGCTATACTTATCGGAGCTTGTTGCCCGTTTGAGTTTGCAGAAAAATACTCTGTCAGCATGAAAGCTAGTAGTGCTATACCAATTATGATTAACACTAAGAACGAACGCTCTCTTATTTTTCCAATTATTGCCATTGAAATCAATTAAAAATTTAGGGTTGCGAATATACGATAGTAAACTGAATTAATGAAGCATTAAAAACGCATAATTTTAAGGAAATGAGGAAGGTTATATTTAGCTAATTATCCTGTTCTAAAACCTTCAAATGAACCAAATCTATTTTATTTTGAAAAACTTTTTTTACCGTAAAAACAAATTGATCTTTTTGAATTTGCTCGTTCATCGTCGGTATACTCTCAAAAGTGTCAATAATTAATCCTGCGATAGTTTCATAATTATCTGATTCAGGCAAGCCTAAATTATATTCATTGTTTAAATAATCTACCTCCAACCGCGCCGCAAACAGGAACTCATTGTCGTTAATTTTTGTTTCCATCAACGCTTCTTTGTCATGCTCGTCTTCAATTTCACCAAAAATTTCTTCTATTATGTCCTCGATTGTTACAATTCCTGCAGTTCCTCCAAATTCATCCACTACTACCGCAATACTTCGTTTTTGCTGAATGAATATTTCTAGTATTTCATTCGCTTGCATGGACATTGGAATGATTGGGACTGGCAACAAAATAGACTTTATACTTTCCGGCTTTTTAAATAGCTCAAAAGAGTGGGTATAGCCTATGATGTTGTCGATGTTATCTCTGTAAATTAAAATTTTTGAAAGACCAGTTTCTATGAACTTATCTTTTAGCTTTTCCAGATCTTCTTCCATTTCCAGTGCAACGATTTCCGTTCTAGGAATCATACATTCTCTGGCTTTTACCTTGGAAAAATCTAACGCATTCTGAAAAATTTGAATTTCATGGTCTACTTCTTCTTGGGAGGGGTTATGCTCGACTCCTTCCTTTAAATAGTGTTCTAGATCAATCCTACCAAAGTTTAAATCTTCTTCAGAACTTAACTGCGGTGAAAAAATTTTAATCAACAGTTCTGAAATCCCAATGACCAATAACATTGGAAGGAACATAATCCAGTAAATAATAAAGAGCGGTAGAGCAAAAAATCGCAGCATTAAATTCGGATTTATTCGAAATAATGTTTTTGGTAGAAACTCTGCTGTAACTAATATTATTAAGGTTGAAAAAATGGTTTGAAGCAGTAAAATCACCAATTCACTCTCAGTAAAAGATGCTATTTTAGGCTCTAGGATTTTCGCCATAAAAATACCATAAACAACCAACGCAACATTGTTACCAACTAGCATGGCACCGATAAACCTGGATGGCCTTTTTAGAAAATTAGAAATAATCTTTGCAAAAAAGTCCCCTTGCTTGCCGTCGAGCTCAATTTTTAACTTATTGGCCGAAACGAAAGCAATTTCCATCCCTGAAAAGAAAGCCGAGAAAACGAGCATACTGAGGATTATTCCCCATTGGTAACTATCCATAAAATCAAATATAACTTATTTACCCTTTTTCTCCGCTTCTCGTTCGTGAAACATTCTTTGTTTTCTTCTCATTACGAATAAGAAAATTGCAATTACCGAAAATCCAAAAAAATAAAGGGCATCGTAAATGCTATTCTTGATGGACCAATATATGGCAATCAGAAAGGTGGCAATCGCAATTACCATCCAAGCCTTTTCCATGAATTTTATAACTTTAATCATTTTCTATATTGATTATTCCAGTAGGCTTTAAAATTCTATACTCCGTAAAGTCTTGGTTGGAAATTAAACCTGTACCCATAATAATTTGATCGGCCGTTGTAATTTTAACAAACACGTCAGACGTTATCTGCTCTGTATTTTTATTCCAGAGCAGTTCTTCTGTGTTTAGCTGTTCTCCTTTTTCGTTGATCACAATTACATTTTCTCGAGCTTGCATTTTATTTGCATAAGTGGAATCTATGGCGTAATTGGAGGTGAGTTTCGTAGTAACGTTCATTTCTTTGTCAAAAATTTTAACCTCAACACCCTCTAACATTTCATTGTAATTTTTTTCCCCACCATATTGGTGTAACAATGGTGCATTCAATTGAAAAACTACATTACCGCTTGTACTATACATTACCTCAACCTCCTTGACAACTTGGTCTGGTAAAATTTCTGCATTCTCGTATTTCTTTACCTCTTCCATGTCATTAGAACAAGAAAAAAGCACCCCCAAAAATACTGGGAACCAGTATTTAAAGTAGGTGCTTCTATTTGGTAACTTGAATTGTTGTTTCAATTAAAATCTAGCTTTTGTAGATTCCCCAATCCAACAACCGATACTTACAGCGTCTCCAGCTTTTGTTCCACCAAAGAAACAATCACCTTGAGTTGGAAAGTATTTAGTGTAGGTTGCAATCTTTCCGTTGGCTTTTCCTGTAACGGATGGGTCGACTGATTTTGCCTTGTTGTAATAATCAACCGCTAACCAATAAATCGCTTTTTGCATACAAGCATCTTCTCCTCCGCAAGAGGAACTAGATGCAATCATGTCCCCAATCATTAAGTAAGGTAAACCCCATCCACCTTTCAAGCTTGCTGCTTTTCTTGCGTTTGTTCTAGCCTGCCCAAATTTTCCTGCACTCCTTTGAGATTCTGCCAACTCAATGTAATAATCCGCCTTTTTGGTTTCATCCTTAGCTAAATCAATTGCCTGCTGAAAGAATTCCTCTGCTTCTGCAAACTCTTTCGATTTTAAACTCATAATACCCATTTTTTCTGCGGAAACAGAAGAAGGACTTGAAGCGTGCATTTCTTTAGCAATAGTGAAAAAAATTGGAGCATCTGTGCAACCCTTAGTGTCTAAAATATCTGCGGTTCTTTCCATCCATGCTGCATCTGACTTGTTTTTCTCGTAACCATCTTCAGCCATCTTAACCAAAACATCGCAACTTAAATAAGGACTTGCTAAGTCGTTAACGCTTTCTTGCGATTTGATATAATATTCTTGTGTTTTCTTGCCTTCGTATTTAGCTATGTTAAATGCTAAAATTTCTGTTAACTGCCCAAATATCTTTACTACCTCTTCCGGAGTCTTTTTCTCAGCCTTTGCCATTAATACTGCGGAATTCATGTAAGATGCAATTGTTCCTGCCTCTGCAAAGTTGCCACCCTCATTAACCGCACTTTCCAATACTACAAAAGACAACTCTGGTTGGTCACTTTTATAGCGTAATAGCTCCGTACCCTTTCTTCCATCAACTCTGCCTTTATTACCCCCAAAATTATCTCTTCTCCTATCATATACTTGTATTAATGAATCTATTATTTGGGTTTTCTCCATTTCCGTTTTCGCTTTACCCTCTCTTCTTCTCAATAAAGAAACTCCATCTAAATACATTTTTTCTGAAGACTCTGGACAAATTGAATAAGCTACTTTCCAGTACCTGTATGCATCATCGTACATCTTTTGCTTATAGTAGTCTTTATACAAAGAAAGATTCTCAATACACTTCACACTATCAGCTCCATATTTTTGTCCAAATGTGCTTCCTGCCATCAAGGCTAAAATCATTACTAATCCTAATTTTCTCATATTTATATTGTTTAATCGTATTGTCTTTTGATAAACCATTTATCATTTATTGTTACACCTAACTGTAGGTTGAAAAAATTCTCTTGAGTTAACCCAGCCTCTTGTTTTCCCCTTTGCCCAACTTCAGCTCCAATATTTAAGGTGGAGAAGGTTTTTCGTAACGGCAAACACAACCCAAAACTTATGCCAAACTCAGAAATGTCCTCATTGTTCACTCTAACAATCGAGCTGTTGTATCTTAAACCGGACCGAAAACCAATTTTACTAAAGTAAGAGCCAAAACCTGCCGTGTTCACATATTTATCAAAACCTAAGTGAACGGACTGTCCATTTGATAATTCTACATTTGACCCAAAATCTGCACTACCCCATGTATTTAAACGAAGGTCTGCCGTTAGCATCCAATTGTTCTTATTTTCTAGTGCTAAACCAATTCCAAGTACTGCCCGATTAGCCACTTTCGTTTTCGATTCATTAGGGAAAACTGCTGTATCTCTGAACTGCTCCGAACCTTGTAATCCAGTATAGTTTCTCACGATCCTCGACTGCTCAGCATTCAATTCCTCAGCGGGTGAAAGAATTGCCCCGGCAACGACTCTATATTTATCGTTTAAATGTTTGAAGTATTGCACTCCCACGGTGTAAGAAATACTACTAACTCGCGCCAGACGCTCGTCTAAGCTATTCATAAAACCAGTGCCTGTATTTTCATAAACAACCCTTCGATCGTCTATTAGTTGCCCAAAATAATAACTACCGGTTACTCCTACAGAAAAATTCTTTAAAAACTCATAACCAAAACCTACATAAACTTCATTCACTCCTCCAGAACCTTCATAAATGTAGTTAACCAATTCATTACTTATCACCTCAGAATAAATATAGTCATAGCCCACAAAGCTGTAAGGCTTAATGCCAAATGCCACTCCTACTTTTTCCCCTAAAGGTAATGCTAAACTCATGTGACCAAATTGCGTGTTACTTCCAACTCTAGACTGATCACCAGAAGTATATTCTGTGTTCCTCGAAATGGCAGAAAACTCAAATGTAGTTAAGCTTATATTGGAAAAAGAAGCGGGATTAACAGCGTTGATAAAATTCGAACCACGGTCATTTAAGTTGGCATTGCTTCGCGACAAAGAATCATAAACTAATGGCTTATATTGATAAGGCCTCCAGGCAATTCCTGCACCTCCCAAACCAAAGTTTCCGTTAAATGTGGCAGTATTCAAATTCCCTATACCATATCTAGAATATGGAGAATCTGTATTTTTTTGCGCTTGCAAAAAGCCGAATACCGATAAAAAAATCAAGGTTAAAGCGAATGTTTTATTCGCCATTGTAAATAAGTATTTCATTCAAGCCTTTTAGCACCAAATTTGGGTCTGCAAAGATGCCATTTTTTAACTCTTTTACAAAGAAATTGGCATCTCCACCAGTAATTACGATTTTTAGAGACTTATATTGTTTTTCGTAACTATCTACAAAGCCTTTCATTTCAGCAATTAGACCATTTACAACACCGGAAAGCATTGAGGTAATAGTTGTATTTCCAACATTTTGCGGCTTTTCAACACCTTCCCATTGTAATAAGGGTAGTTTGCTTGTGTAGCGATTCATGGCGCGCAACCGTAATTGTACTCCAGGGGAAATTGCACCGCCTAAATATGTCCCTTCCGCTGTTAAAAAATCATAAGTCACGCAAGTTCCTGCATCAATCACCAACGTATTCTGATTCGGAAATTGAACCTGTGCACCAGCAACTGCTGCAATTCGATCTTTACCTAAGCTATCAGGACTTTGATACTCTAGCTTGAAGGGTAAAGCAGTAGTGTGGGTGAGTATAAGCATTGGAAGATCAATCTTCGCTAGTTTTAGTTTCGCTTCAGCTCGTTCATTGACAGAAGAGATAATTAGAGAGCTTATTTCATAGCTACTAAGCAGCTCATTATTCAAGTCAAGTGCTTCGTTTTTGAGACTTGAAGAATGCAACATTTCTCTAGCATTGAAAATGGCGAATTTCGTTCTAGTATTGCCGATATCGATAGCTAAGCGTGCATTCATCACGCCAAAAATAGGTATAGTTTAACCATGGATAAATATTTTAAATTAAATTTTGTTCTAGCACGAATTTTATTTTTACATTTGTCGCCCGATAAAAATTGTGTTGACAGTTTTTAGTAACGGTGAGGGTGCCATAGCTCAGTTGGTAGAGCAAAGGACTGAAAATCCTTGTGTCGCTGGTTCGATTCCAGCTGGCACCACCAAAAAAAGTCTTGCAGAAATGCAAGACTTTTTTGTTTTCAATATCATCATCCCTTTTGGAAAGAATTTAAAAAGTGAAAGTTTGTCTTTGATTGGATTACTAAAAGACCATTTGAAAAAATGAGAGGCGGACTTTCATTAAAAGCTCGTGTTTCAAACTTCAAGTAAGGCTCCTCTAATATCCATCCCTTCAATAGGATTTAATACGTTCATTTCCAAACATTATTAAAATTGAACCCGTATTCATTTATTTATCTATAATTTCGTTTGCTTAAAAAATTAAACAATGTTAACATTTCGAAAATCAAAAAAAATACTTTCCATATCACTTATTGCACTATTTTTTCTCCACACGAGTTGCGCTACGATATTAAATGGAGCATACCAAAAAGTAACCATTAATAACCCGAGTGGAAGTAAAATACTAGTGAATGGTGAAGAACCTGAAACTAAAAAAGGGAAAATAAAATTAAAAAGAGATAGGCAGCTAAAACAAATAACTATTAGTCGAGATGGTTATAAGGATGAAAATGTTGTAGCTGCTCCATACAAGGTATCCCCTCTTGTTTATTTATCTATCTTATTTGCATACTATCCATATATGTTTGATGCACTGTCACCAAAAGCTGTGAATTACGACAAAGAAATTAAGGTTCCTCAAAAACTTGTAAAAGTTACTACTCGTGATGAAGAAGCGAAGGAAATAAGGCTGAATAAGGTGAAAGTTGATGTTGACAAGCCAAAATTTACCTACTATAGAACCTATAAGAAGTATGTCACTAATAAAAAGGGGAAGAATATCTTAGAGGATGAGGAAAAAGAAATGAAGCTGGAAAATACAGTCTTCACAGGTTTACTTAATCAAGCACTGAAGGAAAAAGGATATATTGACACGTCAAAGAAAGTTCTAAAAAACAGTTATCTAAACAATTTGCTCATTAATGCAAGTATTGATGAGTACGAATCATTTATCGTAGGTTCTTTTTCTCAAGGCATAAGTCGTGTTGAGCTTTCCATAACATGGGAAGTATTGGATTATTACGAAAAGGTAATTCATACTTATTCAGAAACGGCAAAATCAGGAGAGTTTTCATTTAATTCATCTGACGATTATCAAGAAACGAATTTAAAAGCAACCAATGATGCACTCCAAGCGGGTCTCATTGATTTTATGTCTCAAAGTAAAGTTCAAGAGTTACTTAATGACAGATCTGAACTAAAAACAGAGGAAAACCTTGAGCCTATTGTGATTAAGAAATCTTCTAAATATGTTAGTAATATTAATGAAGCAATAAAGTCTTCCGTTACAATCACCAATAAAGATGGTCATGGAAGTGGATTTGTGATCAGTAGTGATGGCTATGTTTTAACAAACTACCATGTAATTGCAGAAGCGGAAGATATGAAAGTTGTTCTGTCTAATGAAAAGGAATATGAACTTGAGGTCGTTCGGGTAAGCAAAATCTATGATTTGGCTCTTTTAAAAATTGATTTAGACGGTTTAACTCCTTTTAAACTAGATTTTAATAAGAATATAGAAGTAGGAGCTGATGTTTATGCAGTAGGCACTCCTCAGGGGCAAGATTTAGCACAAACAGTTTCGAAAGGAATAATATCCGGAGTTCGAAAAAATGACGATGGATCAAAACTCATACAAACAGATGCAAGCATTAACTCGGGAAATAGTGGAGGTGCCATCATTACAAAACAAGGCAATGTTTTAGGTATTGTAAGTTCTAAATATTTTGGGTTTGGTGTCGAAGGCGTGGCTTTTGGTGTTCCATCTTATTATGTAAAAGAAAAGTTAAAACTAGATTATTAATTAAACGTGTACTTAAACAGCATGGCATAATTCCTATTGTGCCAAATTGAGTCCGTTAGAGAAACGAAAATAAAAGCGAGCAATATAAAATTGCTCGCTTTTATATTTTATACGTTTCATAACTGAAAAGAACTTTGATTGTAAACTCTGTTGAAAGACAAAGTAAGTGATGAGAAGTACGAGTCTATCCGCTGATTATCAAAACTGTTTAGTAACAACCACTTGAACGACCTCCTCGTTACGAAGAAAGCGATTAACTTATTTAAAGCTAGATTGCTTCACTGAACTGCATTTTGTTAGCGATGACTTCTTACTGCGTTTGCAAGTAACAGTGCACGAGCTTTCGGGCGACATGCTATCCCTTGATACTTGATTTGACCTCTAAACAATCTACAATCGAATTTATCGTTTAGTACCAATGAAAGAATCAAAACCATTTTCGATAAAAAGTCGCGTACAAAGCTTTGTTCCTGCATTTAATGGAGTGTTATTACTTTTCAAAAGCGAACACAACGCTTGGGTTCATTTACTTTTGATGGTGGCATCTATTATTACAGGAATATTGCTCCAAATAAACAGCACAGATTGGTTATTCTTAACCTTAGCCATTACTATGGTTTTTATGTCTGAGCTAATTAACACAGCGATAGAAAAATTAGCCGATAAAGTAGAGCCGAATTTTAATCCCACAATAGGAGCGATTAAGGACTATGCTTCTGCTGCAGTTTTAATGGCTTCCATTTTCGCTATTGTAGTGGGCAGCATTGTGTTTGGAACAAAAATATTCGACTTCATCTATGGTCTTGGAACATTGTAAAAACAGTCAAGAACACAATTTTTATGTCGAAAAATAAAGTCCAATTGTTCACGTAAAACCGATCTAAGCGAACCCTATTTTGTAACAGCGAAAAGTCATCAATTTCTCCTCTATAGCCTTTTATTTGGGCTAAACCTGTAATACCTGGTTTGATGGCGTGTCGGTTCATAAAGTTTCCAACCAAATTGGAATATTGCTCAGTGTGTTTTAGCATGTGAGGGCGAGGACCAACAATACTCATTTGACCTTTGATCACATTTATAAATTGTGGTAGCTCATCCAAAGATGTTTTTCGCAAAAATGCTCCAACCTTTGTTATCCTTGGGTCGTTTTGGGTAGCTTGCTTTGCGTCCGCTTCAGCGTTCTGCTTCATGCTTCTAAACTTGTAACAGTTAAACCCCTTGTTATTTAATCCCGAACGCTTTTGCTTGAAAAAAACAGGACCTGGAGAACTCAATTTTACTGCGAAGGCAAGTATCGGAAACAACCAACTAAATAATAGAATAGCAACCAATAAGGAGAAAAGTAAGTCAAAGCCTCTTTTAACAATTGCATTGTATTGATCGTCTAACGGCGTTAGGGAAAGTTTTAATATGTTCGTTTGGTTGAAGTTAACTACACTCAAATTTTGAGAGCCCACTTTTTTCCAATTGAAAACTAAACGTAAACGGATGAAGTGGTTGTCACAAAACAAGGAAAGTTCCTCAATCTCGTCTTCCGAGTAACCGGAAAGCGAAACGTAAAGCTCAGAAATTGGAAATTCTTTGTTGATTTTTTGCAATTGCTGCAACTGTATGCCTGTTGGATCTAGTTGTATTAGTTTTTGTGTTTCTGTTGAAATGTTACTTTCTAAGAACTCCTCCACTTCACTCAATTGTAGTTTAGCTCCCATCAACACTATAGCATTCTGACTTTTCTTTTTTTTCAGTTTCCTAGAGTACAAAAAGAAAGTTAACTTCCTGCCTAATAATAAGAAGGCTGAAAAACTAATATAGGTGTACAGCAAGAAAAATCTAGAGTAAAATGTTTTTATAAGTCCGTTAAATGCTACGGTAATGAAAAGCTGCAAAACAATTGCTGCAATAACTGCAAAAACATATCTGTACTTACTAGTGAAACTAAATAGATCATATATTTTTTGCTGGTTCGAAACAAAAAACCAAGTGAGGTTAATAAATAACAATAAACCGATATAGTTACTTTCCAATAACTCAAACGATGCTTCCGATTGAAAGTCAAAGCTACTTCCAGAGTAAAAGCGCAGATACACTCCAATGAAGAAAGCTGCGTTTAGAGCAATAAAGTCTGCGATTCTGTAGTAAAAGGAAAGAAGATATTCGTGATTTTTATACACTTAAGTGTTACTTTTGATTGGCTAATTTAAGGAATAAGTCTTCGTATGAATTTATGATTTTCTCCCACGTATAAAGTTCCTCTATCTTTAGTCTGTTGGAGTGTATATAACTCGTCCTAATGGAAGATATTACTTGTTGGTTCAAGATTTCAGTTACATCTTGAGCCGTTTCAAAATATAAAGCTTCCCCTTCTAGCACTGCTCCATTAAATTCATTTTCATGAGCAACAATAAAAGCCGATGACGCCATAGCTTCTAATAGTGAAGGATTTGTACCTCCAACTGAATGTCCGTGAAAATAATAGTTCGAAAAATACCGCAAATTATTGAGGTCATTTAAATCATAAATCCCTCCCAAAAATTGGATACGATTATCTTGCTCAAACTTTTTGACCAGATGTTGGCCAAAAGCATTTTCTGTTTTACCAATTACTAAAAAAGGAAACTCTGACGAGGAAGCAGTCATTCCATCTAGAATAGTTTCAATGTTGTTTTCTGGCTCCATGCGAGCGATTAACATGTGGTATTTCTGCTCTTTTAACTTATACTTGTTTAGAACAGTTGCATCTGGATCATCAAACAAATCAGACCCGTACGCAATAAAAGTGGAGTCGACATTATACTTGTTTTTTATAAAGGCCCGGATGCCTTTTGAGTCTGCAACTAAATGATCAGAACTTGCAACGGCCCATCTCTCTGCCATTTTCAAGAAATTTTGCACTAAACCCGTAAATTTTGAGCGCTTCCACTCTAACCCATCCATGTTGGTTATTACAATTGCATGCTTTGGCAACAAATTTTTCCAAACTGAACTACTCGTGTAACCAAGCTGCAGAAGAATATCAAAGTTTTGTTTTCTTGAGTTAAGGATGCAATTAAGATCGTAAAAAAACTGTCCAGCTGTCCCAATCTTGCCTTCCCAATCTTTACAATGTTGAATGCTCACTCCATTCCACTCTGATTTTTGATAAGGGTGGTCAGAAGAATTGTAAACAACGACTTGGTGACCCTTTTTTACGAGACCTGCAGATAGGTATTCCGCAAATTGCTCGAACCCCCCGTAGTAATTTGGTATCCCTCTAGTTCCTATTATCCCGATTCTCATTCTGTGAAGGCCTTAACTGTTGTAAAAAGAAAATAAAAAACATAAAAAAAACAATTCCTTTATTGCGCTCTAAAACAGATTCTGTGATTTGAAAAACTACAAATGCTGAAAGAAACAAAAGTAAAATTTGATTTTTATTTTTTAATGCAATTAAAAATGCAATTCCTATAATTGACAAATATAACACTAGTCCAACAAGCCCAAGTTCTACGTAAGTTTGAACGAACTGATTGTGCAGGTTAAAATTTTCATACGAGGGATTCATTCCATTTTTATAGTATTCTTCATTAATTATCGCCCTGCGATCTGCCGGCGTTAGCCCAATTAGTTGAGCATCATTTTTTGCTACTATTTCTGCACCTGTCACCCACAAAAAAATTCTCAAGGAAGTTCCATTGAATAGCAATCTGTCTTCATGGCTTAGGATTTCACCCTGCTGCACTTTTTCTAAATTTTCTATGCCTTCAAAACTCCCTAACTCACTCAAGCGTTTTTGAATGTTTGGTGATGAGACAAATGCAACAGAAACAATTACCAATATTGAGCCTACTAACAAAGTCGTTTTCCAGGTAATCTTATTTTTAATTAATTGATAGCTAAGGATAATGAAAAGACTTAAGGTAGATACAATTAAAACGTTTTTAGACGCAGAAATAACAAGTACGGTAAAGAACAAACCAAGCAAGAAAATAAGAATTAATTTCTCCCATGAAACCAGTGCTTTAGCGTTAAACAAGAAGGCTGAAATTAGAATTGCTAAATAGGTATAATAGGAATAGAACACAGCATGAAATCCCAACATAGCAGTAAAGTCATGATAGGTTAAAAATAAACCTGTCTGAAAATAGTTAACTCCCGAATTCACCATAAGCACAATAGAGCAAATACCAATAGAAAGTATATATGCCTTTAAGAGTAACAGAACCCTATTCTCTTTCATTGAAATGGTGAGCAAAATCAAAGGCAGCAAAATCAAACTCATTTTTCCTTCCAAGTTTTTTAACCCACTAACCAAATCCTCCGAATAGAAGAGAGAGATGGACTGCCACAGGAATAGAAGAGAGGAAGCAATAAATAGATTTCTACTTTGTGCAGAAGTAAATGCGATCTTTCGGTCTACTAAAATTACTTTTAAAAGCCAAGAGGCTACTAGAAAAACAAGGCCAATATTTGAAATTGTGAATGACAACGGAAAACTGATGCAAATAAACAGCAGGGAGGCAAATATTGCCCTTTCGATATGTAGATTCAGGTTTTTCAATCTTTTCGTTGTGGTTAAAACAAAACTAGTTTTTATTCAAAACTTCACGATATGCTTCAAATGTTTTTTTCGCTGTGATCTCCCATTTGTATTTATCAGAAATCAGTTTTCTTAGCTCAGGGTTAATCTCTTTTGTTAAAGCCTCATCGATTTTGTTTTTTATGGATTCAGGGGAGTTGGGCTCGCAATAAAAAGCAAGGTCTCCGAAATACTCTTTAGTATCTCCTTTATCAGTAATAACAAGATTACAGCCAAGTGCTGCAGCTTCAAGCGAGCTCAACCCTGTTGTCTCGAACCAACTTGGCAAAACATGAACCTTTACTCGTTGAAGTCGACGAATTACCTCATCTCTTTCCAATTGACCCGAAAACGTGATGTTTTCTCCCGCTTCCTCTACACACTGCTGGTAATACTTTTGGTGATTTGGTGCCGGTTTACCAATCAGTTCTAGTTTAGTTGTTGAATTTTTAAGTGCACGAATTAGGTTTAATTGGTTCTTAATTGGTTCAATCCTGGCAACACAAATAACCGTAGGTTCTTTGGAAACATTATAGCCCATTTCTAAAAAAACAGGATGAACAGCATTCGGAATGACCTTGTGTTTCGTAGGAAATTCGTACCGCTTCTTTAAACGATTCATTTCACTTTCTGAGTTTGGAAGTAACAATGAAGCCATACGAAGCACTTTTTCGACGCTTTTCTTATGGCCTTGCATTAAATATTCCCTGTTTCCAACTAGTTCTTTATTCGTAAAGCTTCTAGCTATAGTCTTAATGTATTCTATTCCATCTTTACCAAATAACTGCAAGAGCAAAACCGACTTCCAACCATTCACCTTCAACTCTACTTCAGAGTAATCCACAAAAATGGTAGATATTACGAACGGAATTCCACTTAACTTTGTATGCGGTAAAATATTATTTGGTCGAATTACATTAAAAAAGTGCAATAGGTCAAAGCTATCATATTGAATTGGTTCGTTGGACAACAATATTTTTACTTCTACACCTAGCCTAGTTAAGAATTCGGCAGTCTCTTGTATTTGAACCGTATCTCCTCCGGGAGCAGAAAATAAAGTCGGTCTAGAAATCATTGCCACTTTCATCTCAATTCTTTTTTTGACTGACAATATCAAATTGAGGAAACATAGGAATTAAACACATCACCCACAATAAGGCTTCTGCTGTTGAAGTGAAAAAACTTCCCAATAATTGATAGCTAAACATAAAGCAAAATAAAAAGAGATTAAAGTAGTTTCGGTAGACTTTCATTCGGACAAATAAATACAACTGCAAACCAAAACGCAACAGTAAACCAATTACACCGTACATTGCAAAGGTTTCTGCCGTTACATTTGGTATGGCCATTACTGGCCAATTTTCTTTAGAATAGCCTACAGGGTCCCATGCTGTATAATAAGGTCTAATTACCTTCTCTCCAATTACTTTTATTTGCCCCGCTCCTGCTCCAAAAAGAATGCTTTTTTCAGCGGCGCATCTGTAACCTAAGTAAAATGCTTGATAGGTTCGTCCATTCACTGAAGTGTCATGCCCACTAAAAATTTCGATAAATCGTTCTCGTAAACCTTCACTTACGGTGACAGTGCCAATTAAACCAACCAACCCAACTAATATCAATTTTACAAAAAACCTTTCTATCGTGCTATACTTCTTGTATACCAAAGTAATTGTTGCAGCAAACCCTAAAATAAATGAGCCAACGAAACCAAAAGAAATCGTTGCCAATACAGGCACGAATACAGCTAGGAACAAAAGAAAGTTTTTAATTGAAAAATTCTTGTAAAGATTCAAGAACGCATAGATTACCAGGGGGGATACAATTAATGCAAAATGCGACGGTTCATAGGACAAACCTTTATAACGCTTAAAAACATTTCCCGTTCCTACAAAATCGTGCACTTTCCAGAGATAACTGGCAAACTCACTTTCATAGAGTGCAACTCCAATTAGAAAGAAGATAAAAGTAGTAACGCAAGAAAATTGAAATACAGCTTCCAGGTGTAATCGATTTGTCTTTAAATATTTATAAACTAGTAAACTAGAAACAAACAGAAGTAAATAATATCCGCTAGACTTTAGATAGTATAGTATATCAACCCCAACGTAAAAGTGAATTAAAGCGTATAAACCTGCTAGTACAATGACGGTTCCTACAATTCTAAAAGATTGTTTATTAAGCAAATGTTTGTACCCAAAAACTGACAAAAAATTAGTGTAAGCTAATGGAATAGGCATTCCAACGAAATTAAAAAGGAAAAAAACCTGTGAGAACAAGTATAAAAGGAGGTTTCGTTTCTTATCCATTGACGAGTACCATTTTGATTTTGATCTTAAACATCACCCAATAATAATCAAAATAAGCTAAAACCGTATTCCTAGCCTTATTCTTAACTCGTGCACGTCGAGCTTCTTTAAATGCGCTTGCTACGTGTGTGCTGCTTACACCATCCGCACCCATATGCACCAAAACTTGATCAATAAAAGAAACTTTCAACTTTTTGCCTTTCCGAAGTAACAGCTCATAATCTCCTGTTATTTTATACGTTTGATCAAACGTGCCATGCTCCTTAAAATAATGGACATTCAAGAATCCTCCTGCATGTAAAATTTTCATTTCTCGCTTAAAGGTTTCCCATTTAAAAGGTTCTCCAAACTGTCTAACAACTTTATCCCCGGAAATCAACTTTGCTTTGGCGGTTATAAAATCTATATCGGGATGCTCTATCGCTTTATTTCTATATAACTCCAATGCGTTGCTCACATATAAGTCATCGGAACCTAAAAACGCCACCCATTCGCCCTCCACCAGTCTTAATGCCTTATTCCAAGCATCATAAATACCTTCATCCCTTTCCGAAATGCATTTTAGTTTTATTCCCGCTGCCTTGAACTTTACTTCCGAAGCACCTACTATTTCCATCGTCTTATCCTGCGAAAGACCATCCACAACGATGTATTCGAATGGTTTTACGGTTTGCTTTAAAAGAGAGTTGATGGTAGCTTCAATTGTCTCTTCACTATTGAATGTGGCTGTAATAACAGTTAATAATGGATTTTGCTCCGACCTCATCGCTACGAATTGTTTTTGCGAACTAAACTGACAAAAAATATTGCTTTGAGTTTCATGGTAAATAAAATTCTCGTTGACTTAAAAAATAGGTCGAAAAGCAAAGATGCAAAAAGCTGAGAAAACGCAGAAGTAAGCGCAGCTGCCACAATCCCGTAAGATGGGATAAAAATAAAATTCAACACAATGTTAAGAACAGCACCCAAGGTTGTTTGTAAAAAAATGAGCTTTTGCTTGTTCTCGTTGATCAACCAAACTCCACTAGCTACACCAAGTGAAATAAAAATACTTGTCCATATTTGAATGATTAGTATCTGTGCAGCAGCGATGTATTCTATCCCAAAAAGCAGTTCAATAATAAATGGACTTAAAAAAGTTATGGGTAATGCAATAGCGAAGGATAGGTAAATCATGAGGTCAAATAACCTTTGCATGCGAATCAAATGGCTTCCATCGTTTCTGACCTTAGCGTTCACAATTGCAGGAAATAAGGATGTTGTTATCATCATGGGAATAAAATACCAGGTTTCACTCAATCGAACTGCCGCTGCATAAGAACCAGCCGCAGAGTCCGTCAGTATTTCTTTAATCATTATTTGATCAATCTTCAGGAATAATGATACCGCAACACCCGCAAAAATAAGAGGCCAACTTTCCTTTAACTTTTGTACTGCCATTATTTTATCAAACTTCCAATCTCTAAAAAATACTTTGTCTTTCAAGTAAAAATAAACAAGGCCAGAAGCTAAAACAATCGATTCAAAAAGAACAACCAACGCAAAGTCAACTAGCGTGCCTCCTGTGAAAATGAGATATAGTTTATAGCCAGCGGAAAAAAGCAAAGAAAGAATATGAGAAAAAACAACGTATTTAGATAATACTTTAGATTGAAAATGATAATCAATTACGTTGAAGCTATGAAAAAAAGAAGAAGATGCAATAATCAGGATTAATGTATTCTCTAAACTTGAGTTTTCCGCAAAAAAAAGACTCCCCAACAGTAAAAAAGCTACTAGAACAAAACCCCCAATTTTGAGCAAGAACGTAGTCCCTAAGATTTTATTTCGCTCTTCTTGAGATTTACATTTCACTAAATCTCGAACCACTATACTATCCAAACCCAAGGTAGATAGGGTGATAAAAATTCCGACAAAACTTATAGCATAATTATAAATGCCATACTTTGCAGGACCTAAGTAACGAGCAATAAAAGACCCAACAATTAAACTCACAACAATTCTCAAAGATTTTTCTGCAAAAAGCCAAGATGTATTTTTTAGGTAGCGCTGAAACCCATCTTGTTCGAGAATTGATTTTAATTTTACTAGCACCTTTAAATGTAATTTTGGACAAAAGTATTGATTATAAGCGATGCGCAAAGTTTAAAGTAATTAGCTTTTAAACAATCTTTTAAATAGTTAGCACGATAATTGGAAACAAGATGATATGAAATATTTATGGACCTCATTACTTTTATGTTACAGCTTTGTTTTATGGTCCCAAATAGAACTAAGCAAAACGAACTTCGATTTAGGTGAAATTTCCTTGTTAAATTCTGACATTGTAGATTTTGACGTCAAAAATATATCTTCTACAAACGTATTTCTTTTGAGAATTGACACGGAGCAAAACGTTGGTTCACAGTACACCTCCAAAAACTTTGAAGCGGGCGCACAGGAAGGAATTAGAATCAAGCTAAACCCTGATAAGAAGGGAAAAGTGGAACGAAAAATAAAGCTATATTTCAGTAACAACTCTGAACCAATCGAGATTACCGTAAAAGCTCTTGTTAAAGAATTACCAAAAAACAATAGAACCGCTTGTCCTCAGTTTGGCAGTGCTCTAAAGCCACCTAATGGAAAAATTCAACCCGTTGCTAAAATTCAAAAATTTCAACTCCTCCTTTACGATAAAGAAAATGCACAAGAACTTGCTCTGGTAAGTGAAATGAAGCAAACGCAAGAGCAAGTGGAGGTTACAAAAGAGCAATCGAGAGCTGCCACAACAAACACTGCAGGCCGAACAGAAAGACCTGAACAAACGGTAAAAAGCAAGGTAAGAGACACCCCAGAAGATCGAAGAAACGCACCGTCATTAAGAGAAATACTATTTGGGAAAAAAGTAGAAAAAACAAATCCTGAACCTGAAGTAGAAGAGGAAGAGGAAACTGTTGAAATGGAGGAGGTAGCTGTTGAAGAGAAAGATGTAGTTGAAGAAGAGGAAGAAGTTGCTCAAAAGGTTACGATAGTTACACAAGAAACTAAAGAGGAAGCCGTTCAGCAACCAAACGCAGAGAGTAATTTATTAGACCAGTCATACAAACCAAATAACATTGTATTTCTTATTGACGCGTCTACTTCGATGCGAGAAGAACAAAAAATGGAGATTTTGAAAAAGGCAATGGTGGAGCTATTGGTTCCTCTAAGAGATATCGATTACATCACTATTGTAACGTATTCAGGAGAAGCAAAAGTAGTATTGCCAACGTCAAAGGGTAATTTAAAAACAGAGATTGCCTTGCAAATTGAAGATTTAAAAGCAGATGGCAGCACCAATGCAGTAAAGGGAATAAAAAAAGCAATTCAAGTTGGAAAAAACAATTTCTTGGAAGATGGAAACAATCAAATCTTTTTAGCCTCAGACGGAGCGTTTAATATTGGAGAAAGAAACATGAGTCTTCGCAAAAAAATTAAGAAAACTGCGAGAGAAGGGTTAACCATAACTGTTCTAGGCATTAAAAACGATAATTGGACCAACAAGTCGTTAAAAGAAATAGCAGATTTAGGGAATGGAGACCTGATCAAAATCAAATCTATGCGAGATGCAGATAAGGTGGTAAAGAGTATGAAAAGAAAAGCTTTACGCTAATTCAACGATTTAACCTGAAGATGATCTTCAACTGCACTTACCTTCAATTCAAAACTTTGCTTTTCTAGCGCTTTTGTTTCCGTATGATTTTGAATATAAATACTCATTAAAGAAGCTGCTAAGGCTAAACCAAAAGAAATAAGGGTACGTTTTTTTGAGTCTTGCTGATTCATTGTTAGTTATGTGAACTAATAAAGAACAAATATCTGTTTTTATCAGTTAGTTAGGGCTAAATCTACGTTACTTTTGCACAAAAAGTTTTTTACCGATGGATAATACCACAACAAAAAAGAAAATAGCCCTTCTGGGATCTACCGGGTCAATTGGTACACAAGCACTTGACGTCATTAGACAAAATTCAGACAAATTTGAAGTGGAGGTGCTAACCGCTTACTCCAACGATGAATTATTGCTAAATCAAGCGCTTGAATTCAAACCAAATACAGTGGTTATCGTAGATGAATCTAAGTATGAAGCTCTCTCTGATCGACTATGGAAGGAAGGAATTAAAACCTATTGCGGCGAGAAATCCTTGGAAGATGTTGTTCAAATGGAGGAAGTCGACTTAGTGCTTACCGCCTTAGTTGGTTACTCGGGATTGAAACCGACCATTGCTGCCATAAAAGCAAAGAAACCAATTGCTTTGGCAAATAAAGAGACATTAGTTGTAGCTGGTGACTTAATTACCAAGCTAGCGAATGAGTTTCAAGTTCCTTTGCTACCTGTAGATTCTGAGCATTCCGCTATTTTTCAATGCTTGGCGGGAGAGTTTCACAACAAAATTGAAAAAATATATTTAACCGCTTCAGGTGGACCCTTTCGAGGTTGGTCTTCAGAGAAACTAGCCAGCGTAACGAAAGCCCAAGCATTAAAACACCCGAACTGGGAGATGGGTGCAAAAATCACCATTGATTCTGCCACCTTAATGAACAAAGGTTTGGAAGTAATTGAAGCAAAATGGTTATTTCAACTCGAGAGCAATCAAATCGACACCATTGTTCACCCGCAGTCTATTATTCATTCTGTGGTGCAATTTGAAGATGGCAGCATGAAAGCACAAATGGGTTTGCCCGACATGAAGTTGCCCATTCAATACGCTTTAGCTTATCCTCAACGGATTAATTCCAATTTCCCTCGTTTTAATTTTATGGATTATCCAGAACTTACTTTTGAGAAAGCGGATTCAAAAACCTTTAAAAACTTAGCCTTGGCATACCAAGCTTTGGAGTTGGGCGGAACTGCAGCATGTGCTTTAAATGCAGCCAATGAAATTACAAATACTGCATTTTTACAAGACAAAATCAAATTTTTAGACATCGCAAACATTAACGAGCAGGTAATGCAGCAAACAGCTTTCGTGAAAGTTCCAACTTTGGACGATTATGTGAATTGTAATTCAGAAGCTCGCAGAATAGCAACGAGTTTACTGTAAGCTAAACTTCTACCTTGCTTTGTTGTTAATAATTCCAAACATAGAGGTTCAGCAACTTTCTTGGTTTTTCAAGCCTTTTATATTATCTATCTTTGCCGCTTAATTTTTTTGAATGGAAATCCTAATACAAGCAAGTCAATTGCTTCTAAGTCTATCAATTCTAGTTGTTTTACACGAAATGGGCCATTTCATTCCGGCCAAGCTTTTTAAAACTAGAGTAGAAAAATTCTATTTATTTTTCGACCCTTGGTTTTCCCTTTTTAAGTTTAAAAAAGGCGGAACGGAATATGGAATTGGCTGGTTACCATTAGGTGGCTACGTTAAAATTTCTGGCATGATTGACGAATCCATGGATAAAGAGCAAATGAAAAAACCTGCAGAACCTTGGGAATTCCGCTCTAAACCTGCATGGCAAAGATTAATTATAATGCTTGGAGGGGTTACGGTTAACGTAATATTAGGCATCTTGATTTACATTATGGTAATGTTTGTTTGGGGGAGAGAATACATGGCTCCTGAGAACATGACCTATGGTGTTTACGCAGATTCAACTGCTCAATCATTTGGTTTTGAAAGCGGAGATAAAGTTTTAGCCGTTGGTGGGAAGCCAGTTCAAAAGTTTAGCGAAGTTCAAATCAATATTTTACTGGAAGACGACAAAACGGTTACCATTGATCGAAATGGGCAAAGAATAGATTTAGAAATGCCGATGGAAACGGTTTCTAAAATGTTAGAAAGTCAAAAGCCATTTTTACAAGTTGCCGTTAAGCCAATATTAGGTAGTGTTGAAAAAGGCTCGAATGCTATGAAAGGCGGATTGCTAGAAGGCGATCTAATTCAAAAAGTAAACGGAGTTGAAGTCCCTTTTTGGAGAGACCTCATTCAGCAAATTCAAAAAAATAAAAGCCAAGAGGTACAGATTAATGTCTTGCGAAATGGAACTACAGAGAATCTAACTGTTCAAGTAACAGATGGCGGTGTTATTGGCATTGGGGTTTTAGGAATAGATAAGCAACTCACTTTTAGCATAGAAACATATACTTTTTCACAGTCGGTTCCAGAAGGATTTCGAGAAGCTTACAATAAATTTGATTCGTATCTGAAACAAATGAAATTGATGTTTACTCCCGAAACTGGAGCGTACAAATCCATGGGAGGTTTTATTACCATCGGTAAGGCTTTTTCTACTACTTGGGATTGGGAACGATTCTGGAACTTTACCGCATTTCTCTCCATTATTTTGGCAATCATGAACATATTACCTATCCCTGCTTTAGATGGCGGTCACGTAATGTTTTTGTTGTACGAGATCATTGTAGGTAAACCAGCTCCAGAGAAATTTATGGAATATGCTCAGATTGCAGGTATCGTTATTCTATTAGCGTTAATGCTTTTTGCTAACGGAAACGACATCTTAAAGCTGTTCAACTAATTGTTAACAATTCTCTGTGTCAAACCTCAACAAGACAAGGCTTGCAATACCTTACTGCAAGGCTATCTTTGAAGAAAAGTGAACATGAAGACCCTCCTTGTTATTGCAGCGTTTCTGGCTTTTAATTTTAGTCATGCTCAGCACTCTACTTTGCGTTTTACTGACGATGCAATCAACCTAAGTCAAAAGTCTGTTTTGGTGGTTCCGTTTGAAAGTAAAATGTACCTCAGCGATATCAATAAGGCTTTGGCAGAGACGAATCAACTTACCTCTCGTCAAATTGTGGAGCGCTTCACTACAGCTATAGACCAAAGCATTAGTTATGCATTTCAAGAGAAATGTGCCGTCAGTTCTTTTTACGGTATAGAAGATAGCACCGTATTGCAAGACCTAAGTTACGTGTATGATAATTTAAAGTTAGAGTATGAGCTCGTTTCAAACACAGAAGAAAAAAGTAAAGCAGCGCTATTAAAAGCGAAACTAAAAAAGAAAGAAGATGACAGCTACCAGAGAGGACAAATAAATAATGGGCAAGTTATTACCACAAGAGATACGCGAGAACGATACATTAAAACCGTGATCTCGGACCAAAACATGCTAGACAGCATGCACTTCAAATTTGACAACGATTACTTTTTATTTGTTAATCAATTAGATATAAAGAACGATTACTCTGATATGGTTGCCGTGCAACAAGGCAACTTTGAGAGAGTTGTCCGATTACATTACACCCTCTACGCCAAAGACGGCAACATACTAACTACCGGAATTTCAAAAACAAAGTTCTCCAACCGACAAAACGATATAAACCTCATAATAACAGAGAATTTTCCGATTTTAGCACATCAAATTTTTGAAGATTTATTTCCTTCAGAAGAAAATCAATCCAATTCAAAAATAAACTTGAAGAAGCCATGGAAGTAATTAATCCCTATATCGCAATTATTGGAATAAGTTTGATCATCATTCTCTCTTATTTTTTCAATATTATTTCACAGAAAACCAACATCCCTTCTGTGTTAATGCTGATTGTTTTGGGAATTCTCATTAAGCAGGGCATGAATTTTATGGATATTTCTGCTGGCAAGCAACTTTTTAATTTATTGGAACTTCTGGGAATTGTAGGACTAATTATGATTGTTCTAGAGGCCGCCTTAGACCTTCATTTGACGAAAGAGAAATGGCCCATTATTTGGAAGTCGTTTAGTGTTGCACTTCTCTCCCTATTATTTTCGGTTGCAGCCATAGCCTGCATTATTAACTACTTTATTATTGACGATTTTTTCACGTGTATTATTTATGCTGTTCCACTTTCCATTATGAGCAGTGCCATCATCATTCCTTCTGTTGGAGGGCTTGGAGAGGAGAAAAAAGAATTCATGGTATATGAAGGTACTTTCTCGGATATATTAGGAATCATGGTTTTTTACTTCCTTATTGGCAATGCGGGGGCAGAAAATGCCAAGGTTGTAGTTTGGGACGTTGTGAGTAACATCTCCATAACCATAATATTAAGTGTGCTCATTAGCTATGGTTTGGTACTCATTTTCCAAAAAATGAACTCTCAAGTAAAGCTGTTTTTATTGATTGCGGTGCTTTTAATTTTGTATGCTGTGGGTAAGTTATTCCACCTCTCCTCCTTACTGATTATCCTAATTTTTGGAATAGTGTTGAACAATAACCAGTTGTTTTTTAAGGGGTTTATGAAAAAATGGTTAAACCCTAAAAAAGTAACAGGTATCCTCCACGACTTCCATTTGGTTACCATGGAAACTGCATTTGTGATCCGAACCTTTTTCTTTGTGCTATTTGGAATTACGATTACCCTAGCCTCTTTGCTCAACTTAGAAGTTGCCCTAATTAGTTTGGGAATATTAGCTGCGCTTTATGTGGTTAGAATTTTAGTGATCAAGCTATTCGTTCAAAAAGACATTATTCCACAAATTTGGCTAGCCCCAAGGGGTTTGATTACTATACTTTTATTCTTTGCCATTCCGGCAGAATACGAAACGGAAGCATTTGATTCGGGAATATTACTTTACACCATTATTATATCTTGTATTATTATGGCTGCTTCGTTAGTAGCAAATGGCAAAAAGGTTATTCCAGTGGATGACATGACGTTTATTTATGGACCAACGCCAGAAAACACCGACACAGAAGAGTCGTTAGACGAAGAGGAAACGGAGAAAGTGGGTTAATTAGAAGAAAGTTTCGCCACTGCCTTCTGCACAACGTCATCCTCTTCATTCACCACTTGGTAAAATACCTTGTCGCGATATAGATTACGTGCAATAGTCGCTTTTATTCTGCTCTTTATTATCTTTTGAGAAGTCTTGGCTCCTTGTTCTTCATAGGGTACTCCTTTACTTTCTGCAAAGTCATAAAACTCTTTCAATAACCGCTCCGAGATTTTGAACTGATTTGCAAAATTCTCTGAGGAGTATTCCCTTGTCAGTTCTTCCCGATTAGCGTCTACGTATTGAAAACCAAACTGAAAAAACACACCTTGATAGTTTAGCTTGCCTAAAAAGAACGAACTTCCTACGGTGTCTATCGGCACAAAAACGTCGGGCATAATTCCACCACCGCCATAAACTACTTTTCCTCCAGCGGTAGTGTACTTTAAAGAGTCAGGGAAATCGATGCTGTCTAGGCTGTAAAGTTCTCCATTGTTGTATCGTTCGTAAGCTTCGTTATTGTAGCTCTCTAACCCATCTTCATAAGACTTTTGAATGCTTCTACCAGTTGGTGTATAGTAGCGGGCAACCGTTAACCGAACACCGGATCCATCGGGCCAATCCATCCCTTCTTGAACTAAACCCTTTCCAAAAGATCGACGACCAATAATGGTTCCCACATCGTTATCTTGCAGCGCCCCAGCTAAAATTTCACTTGCAGAAGCGGAACTTTCATTGATCAAAATTGCAACTTTAACGTCTTCCAAGTCTCCTCTAGAAGTAGCAAAAAACTCCCTCTTACTTCTTGCCTTCCCTTCTGTATACACAATCAGTTTTCCTTTCGGCAGAAACTCGTCACACATTTCTACTGCTACATTTAAAAACCCTCCCGTGTTGTTTCTTAAATCCAATACAAGGTTAGTCATACCTTGCTTTTGCAGTGACTTTACAGCGTTCATGAATTCGGTATGCGTGTCTTTTGCAAAACGTAATACTTTAACGTACCCAGTCGTTTCATTAATCATGTATTCTGCCTCTACACTATACACCGGA
>Ga0307983_1000176_pt1 | contig 34125 bp, 27 predicted proteins | sample OrgLakmetagen991_FD_201845 | JGI IMG/M metagenome (GOLD analysis project Ga0307983, IMG submission 201845) | Saline water microbial communities from Organic Lake, Antarctica - #991 | ecosystem: Environmental > Aquatic > Non-marine Saline and Alkaline > Saline | place: Antarctica: Organic Lake...
AGAGAAGCAGAAATATTACGCTTGTTTTTTGGGCTCAATGGAACCCCTCCTCACTCTTTAGAAGAAATTGGCATGAAGTACGAGCTTACAAGAGAAAGAGTTCGTCAAATCAAAGAAAAGGCAGTTCGTCGACTAAAAGTAAACAGCCATACAAAAATTTTGAAATCTTACTTGGGTTAACTCTCGTACAAGTTTATAATCGCCTACTTTTGTAAAAAAAATGGCTCACAAAATTGCTCCTTCCATTTTAGCAGCAGACTTCTCTAACTTACAGTCTGCCTGTGATATAATCGAAAATAGTTCAGCAGATTGGTACCACATTGATGTAATGGATGGTGTTTTTGTACCCAATATTTCATTCGGTATGCCGGTTATTAAGGCCATTAAACCGCATTCTACCAAACCATTTGATGTTCACTTGATGATTATAGATCCAGATCGCTACATCAAAGATTTTAAAGCAGTCGGTGCAGATATTTTAACGGTCCATTACGAAGCCTGCAACCATCTTCACAGAACACTTCAGGCGATTAAAGCCGAAGGTATGAAAGCAGGAGTTGCATTGAATCCTCACACGCCAATTTCTGTATTGGAAGATGTTATAAAAGACATTGATTTAGTTTGTATCATGTCTGTTAACCCCGGTTTCGGAGGGCAATCGTTTATCGAGCAAACCTACGACAAGGTTCTTAAGTTGAGACGAATGATTGACGAAGTTGGAGCGAATACTTTAATCGAAATAGATGGCGGGGTTACATCGGCCAATGCAAAAAGATTAACAGATGCCGGAGCAGATGTATTGGTAGCTGGAAGTTTTGTATTTAAATCCTCTGACCCAAAAAAGACCTGTGACGAATTAAAAGAGTTAATTTCTTAGACCTTCACTAGCTCTTCCGTTTCCGTATAGAGTAAATAAGCCTCTACTTCATTTGCACTAATTTCCTCCAAAACAGATTGGTATTCTCTCATCTGTTCGTGGTGCGCCTCATTCTTTTCCCCTGTTTTAAAATCTAGTATTACCGTTTTATTTTCCCAAAAAACTACACGATCTGGTCGAAGTAACTTACCGGACTTACTCAACATGCTAGCTTCTTGCTTCACTGCATAACGGGGGTTAAAAAAGGGCTCTATTGCAGTATTTGTTATAATTTGATGGAGCTTCTGCCCCATCGTCTCGAACTCTTGTTCATTTAAAGAACCGTCCGTTTTATACCGTTGTAGTACCTCTTCTACATCACCTGCACTTCCAATCTCGCCCAACATTTCATGCATCAAAATACCATATTGAATGGGCTCATTTTGCTTCCATTTAGATTGACTACTGGCGCTTATTTTAATTTTATCACTCCATGGCGAAGAAAGGTAATTCAATGGATACTCCTCCTCTATTGCCATATTCTCAGACTGATTTATGGGAAATTCACCCCAACTTACTTTGCCTTCCTTTGGTTCTTGTCCACTTTGCTGAACAAAACTGTCAATCAACTGCGGCAACTTTACTAAACTTGGATTAGATGGTGCACTACGTGGCTGTTTAAATTGAGTGGTTAAAACAAACAAAGCGTCTACAGCTCTGGTAAATGCCACGTAATTATCACACATAAAGTCGATTTGTAATTTCTCGAGCTCCGTTTCATAGGCTGCCGAAAGTTCAGAGTCTCTTAAATTATTCCCAAACTCGACTAATGCATAAGGAAGTTGCACAGCAGGCTCCGCTGCTGTTTTAGTCCAAATTAGGTTTGGTCGCCTAGGTCCGTGATGAGCAATTTGTTGCTCTGCAAATGGAACAATACAAATTGGAAATTCTAACCCTTTGGATTTGTGAATCGTCATAATGCTTACTGCATTCGTATCATCTGATGTTGAAATGCTAAATCGAGTTTGATTTTCTTCCCACCAATCTAAAAAACTCTGAACGTTTCCTTTATTGGATTTAAAATAATCAAAAACAACATCTTGCAAAAACTGCAGATAGACGTTATACGTTTTGTCTAACTGAAACTTTCGGATAATCTCTTCAAAAAATTCGTGAGAAGCCATCAGTTTAAGTTGCTCCACTTCTAAAGCGATTCCAGTTTCATCTAGTAAGCTTTGTGTCGTTTTTCCCGTTGCCTCATTTATGTAGCTCTCGTGTAATGTTGCAGAAAGAAGCTTCTGCCCAACTAAATAATCAATAACTTCTTTTCGGTACAAATGCGTTTCTGGCTTAAAAATCCATTGGGCAAAGCGAATTAAAAAGTTAACGGTAGCATCATTCCGCAGCAACAATGCATCGCTAGACAATACGCTAATATTATTTGCCTTTAAAAACTCGGCCGCCTCTTGTCCTTGAGAACTTTTCCGCACCAGAATAGCAATGTCTTTTAGCTCGTAGCCATTGCTCAAACTCCGTTCAATAATGTCTAAAATATTTTGCTGATACACTGAAAGCCTGTCCTCCTTATTCCCCCCCTCTACAAATTGAATTTCGACGTATCCTCCACTTTTTGATTTCAATGTTTCCTGATGATGGCCTTCAAAGATATTCTTGATTTTAGGAGTTAAGTTGGCGTCGTTTTTTACGTGCTCGAAAAAGGAATTATTAAAATTTACTACCTCACTTAAAGAACGGTAATTGGTTGCCAGGTTCGTTTGGTTGTATTGAAGTGCCAATGTTTGCATCCGCTCCAAATACAGAACATTTTGCTGAATTTCAGGTAGCGTATAGTGTGGCATTTCTGAAAATTGCTCTACCTCTCCCCCTCGGAATCGATAAATGGCCTGTTTTGCATCTCCTACAATTAGGTTCTCGAATCCTTGCGCCAATGAGTTCTCGACTAAAGGCAATAAGTTAGAAAATTGTAGAACAGAAGTATCTTGAAATTCATCAATCATCAGATGCTGGTACTTGTCACCCAAGCGTTCGTATATGAAAGGCATCGGTTCGTGTTCCACAATGGAAGAAATTAATTGATTAAAATCAGAGATATTTAAGATCTTTTCTTCTTTTTTGAATTCATTCAGTCTTTTTTCAATGTGGTTGAGTAAGCTCAAAGAGTGCAAATACTTCGAGGTTTCGTTAATCGCCAAGTAGTTGCTTATATTATCGTTGTAATACGTTACTCCTTTATGAAACAAGTCTTCCAGCTGCAATTTAATCCCTTCGATGACCATAGCTTGTTCTGAAGTGCACTTCCCTGCACACCACTTGTCCTCCTCCACTGTTTTGATTGCAGTGCTTGTTGGGCTAAGGTTGGAAAGGTCAAATTCTTGGTAACGGTAAAAGAAAGTATAAATCGCTGACCTGTTGGAAAATGAAGCTTTTTCTGCTCCACTAGAATCAATTAGATTTAAAGCTTCTTTGCCAATAGATTTGATTTCACTTTCGAATTCCTTCATCCGCTGGTTGTTCAGTTCGAGGGCTTCTGAATACGATTCTGGCGGTAACTCACGCAATTCTTTCAGGTATGGAAAAGATTGCTCTTGGAAAAACTGTTTAGCAAATTGAAACATCTCTTTATCAATTTTCCATGTTTTTTCGTCTTCCATTCTGGAAAAAGCAAACTGAATTAAGAGTTCTGTAAGCTGCTCTTCCACACCCAACTTATCAATTAGCAATTCAATAACTTCATTCAATACCAAGTCCGTATCCAACTCCACTCGAAAAGTTGGCGAGAGACTCAAATCCTTAGCAAATGTGCGCACCAAGCGGTGAGTGAATTTATCAATCGTACTAATGCCGAAATCAGCGTAAGAATGTAAAATGGCTGTCAAAATTTGTTGACATTTTGCAACTAGCTCTGTTTCTGTAAGACCTGTTTCGACTTGTAAAGTTTGCACCAAAAGTTTCACCTTTTCATCTTGATTACCAATCTGCTTTAATGCTAGCAAAATTCTCTGTTTCATTTCAAAGGTGGCCTTGTTGGTAAACGTAATGGCTAATATTCGCGAAAACCCATAAAGATCTTTACTCGTTAAACAAATCCGTAAAAACTCCTTTACCAAAGTATAGGTTTTCCCTGAGCCTGCTGAGGATTTATAGACGTTAAACTTTCCTTTCATCTTTACTTTTTTATGAGTGTTAAAGCTTCTTGAACTTTATGGTCCATGTGTTCCTCCGCGTTGATCCAATTAATAATTTGCCCTTTCCGCTCCATTCTCCTATACCAAGTCATTTGTTTCTTAGCAAACCTTCGAATGGCTTGAACCAAGTCATCAAACATTTCCTCATAGCTAGTTTCTCCTTGAATATAAGCAGAAAGAAAACGATACTCTAAACCATAATAATTTAACTGTTCATGACTTACACCCTGTTTTAATAACTGCTGTACTTCCTCGATCATCCCTTCTTTTAATCTATCCTCGAGTCGCTCTCCTATTCTCTCCCGTAATTTTTCTCGCTCCATTCTCAGTCCTATTATTTTAAAGTCTTTCACGGGACTCAATTGAGTCTCTTCCTGCTGCGATTTGTGTAGCTCAATTTCTATTGCTCGAATCGTACGTTCTCGATCTATGACATCTGTTTTGTTATGTAATTTGTTTGATAAACCTTTCAGTTTAATAACCAATTCCTCTTGACTAAGAGTCTCTAATTCTTTTCTTAATAAATAATTTACAGGAACCTCCTGCATCTTTTCCTTTGCCAAAGCAGCTTCCAGATATAAACCCGTTCCCCCGCACAAAATGGCAGTTTTGCCTTTTTCCATTATCGCTTTATACGCATGGTAAAAATCTTGCTGAAAATCGAAGACGTTATAAGCTTCTCCCGCATTTTTAATATCAATTAAGTGAAAAGTAACTTGTTTGCCTTCCACCGCGTATTCCTTTAAATCCTTTCCAGTTCCCAAATCCATGCCGCGATAGACTTGCCGACTATCTGCACTGATTACTTCGCCACGCAACTCGTTAGCTAGTTGAATTGCCAACTGAGTCTTTCCAACGGCAGTTGGCCCTAAAATCACAATTAAACTCATACTCTTTAAACTGCTCCTAAATTAAACAAGCCTTTTTTTAAAGTGAATTATAAAAAGGATTATCTTTATACTGTGAAAGCATTCATTAAAATAAATTTTGTTTTGATGCTCATAGGAATCATTTTCTATGGTAGCGCTCATAAATCGTGGATTTTACTTTCGTACGAGATTAATAAGCTTGAAATTATTGAGAAGTTTTGTGTGAATAAAGAAGAAACCACTTTTAAATGCGACGGAATGTGTCATTTAAAAACAGAATTAAACAAAGCAGAAACTCAAGATCAAAGTCCTATTACAAATAGTTCTGAGACGAATCAAATTACTTGGTTCAGTATCGTGTTCAAAAAGCTAGAGTGTAAAAAGCAGTCAACCCAAGATATAAAATTTGGGGTTTTTCCAATAATTAAGGAACAAGACTATTCCAGTCCCATCTTTCATCCACCAAAAGTTTAATTGAAAATATAATTAACACCATTTTCAATTAAAACACGTAAGATGAAAAAACAATTGTTCCTAATCTTAGGAACGTGCCTTTTTTCAAGTACCGTAGTGGCTTGTGATTTATGTAGTATCTACATGAATATTGAACCCAACGACTTGAAAACCAGCTTTGGTTTCAATTATCGTTTTCGAAACTTTGAACACAATTCAATTCAACAAACGATTCTTGAAACACCAGATAAACATGCCCTAGGTTCAACCATACTTAGCGAAGCAACTAAACAAGAAGAGCGATTTAACAGCTACGACTTGTGGATGAATTATTTTGTAAGAGAAAAATGGCAAGTATTTGCAAATATGACTTTTACAGATAATACCTACTTGGAGAATGATAGTGTTTTGCACAATATTTCAGGTCCTGGAGATTTAACAATTATCGGAAAATACCTACTATTCAACTCTATGGTCACTGACTCTAGTCAATTTACTATAAGGGTGCAGGTGGGGGGTGGAATAAAACTTCCAACAGGAACCTTTAATAAAACGTACGTTGAAACTCCATACACAGACTATAAAGGAGGAACTTTGTGGCAGAAACCAGAGGAAATTCTAGACCCCCATTTTCAAGCAGGAACGGGAAGTGTAGATTATATACTTATGTCTGAATTTCAAATACGAAAAAATAATTTCGGATTAAGATCAGATGTTTCTTATAGAATAAGTGGAATGAATAGAAATGACTTCAGGTTTGCCAATCGAATCAATGTAAATGCGCATGCTTTTTATCAAATTAAATGGAAAAAGATAAACTTTATACCATTAATTGGAATAAACTTTGAAAGCAGTAACCGTGACAGGTGGCAGGGTGAAGATTTTGAAAATTCTGGAGGATCTGCGATGTTCGTTTCTTATGGCACAAAAATTTACATTAAAAAAATGGCAGTAGGAGCATCCTTTTGGGATCCCATACGTCAATCACTAAACGATAACCAATTACAAAATGCAAGTAGGCTTACTACCGATTTAACCTTTTACTTTTAAAAAATTAGAAAATATGAAAAACTTTAAATATAACAAAATACTATTCAGCGCATTAGCAATATCAATTCTATCCTTTTCAGCTTGTAAGGATGACGATGAAATAATAGAACCAGTTGTAATTCAGGAACCAACTAGTCCATCGGACACAACAGTCGTAACGGATACGACCGTCGTAAATGATCCGGAGACTTACACTGCCACTATTAATTTGACTCAATTAGCAAACAACGCTGCTATTAGGATGAACACAACGGATTACCCTTACACTAATGCAATGAATCAATCCTTTAATATTACCAAACTACAGTACCTTATTTCTGACGTTACGTTTGTTTTAAACGATAGCACAACGGTAATTGATAGTGGTTATCACTATGTCGACCTAACAAATACTGCTTCCCTCACTTATACGCTGAACACCAAAATTCCGGCAGGCACTTACACTTCAGTAGGTTTTACGTTTGGATTTGACGAAGAAGATAACGTTTCAGGAGCTTACACGGACCTAAACACTCTTGGTTGGAATTGGCCTGCAATGTTAGGAGGAGGATACCACTTTTTAAGATTAGAAGGAAGTTACTTGGACAGCAACAACACTGCATCTGAGTTTAAAACACACATGGGAACGGCAAGTGATGGCTCAACTATGCCAAGAACGAATGAAGTCAATCATTTCGATGTAGTATTACCAAGTTCAAGTATCACCGTAGATAACAATTTTAGCTTCGATATTGAAATGAACATCGAAGAATGGTACACAGACCCTATAGATTGGGATTTTAACGTTTGGAATGCTCCGGTAATGCCAATATCAGCAGCTCAAAAAGCGCTAAACAGTAATGGAAGTTCTGTGTTTACCTTTAAGCAGTAGTAAATGAAACGCATTTTAAACTATACTTTAATTATCATCATCCTCTTGGCATCGTGCCGAGAGGATGACGATATTGTAGATGAAGTAATTCCACCCAACAATCCGGAAGTCAAGAGTGATCCAACTCCTTATGCACTTGAAATTCCACCTCATTTCAATCGAATAAACTACCCTAACATTCCGATAGATAACCCTATGACGGTAGAAGGAGTTGCTCTGGGTAAAAAGTTATTTTTTGAGAAAATGTTGTCCAAAGACAATAGTATTTCATGTGGTTCTTGCCACGCCCCATCAGAAGCATTTAATGACCGAGGTATGGTTAAAAGTCTGGGTGTTGGTGGTACGCAAAGTATAAGAAACGCGATGCCCTTATTTAATTTAGCTTGGGGCTCTGTTACTTCTAGGCGCTTCAATTGGCATGGTTCCGTTACTACACTAGAAGAACAAGCCTTAGGACCGGTTAGAGATCCTCTTGAAATGCAAGAGACTTGGATCAATGTAGCTTCTAAATTACAGGGTACAAACGAATATCCTCAGCTATTTGAAAAAGCCTTCGGAACAAACATCATTGATTCTAATTTAGTGGTAAAAGCGATTGCCCAATTTGAACGCACTTTAATAAGTGGTGATTCAAAGTTTGATCGATACTTTCTAGAGAATTTTGAAAGCATTGATTTGCCTGGAGATAATGATCTCACAGCCCAGGAACAAAGAGGTTTTAATATTTATGTGGCGGAAGAAAAAGGGGATTGTTTTCATTGTCACGGTTCTCAATTCCAAATTCTGTGGACTACCAATGAATTTATAAACAACGGTCTAGACGCAAACCCTGATTCCGGCCTTGCTTGGATTACGAAAAACCCATTAGACGTCGGTAAATTCAAAACACCGTCGCTGAGAAATTTAGCATTTACCGCGCCTTATATGCACGATGGTCGTTTTGCTACCTTAGAAGAGGTAGTTGAGTTTTATAATTCAGGTGTAAATGCGAACTCTCCCAACATTGATGGAAGACAAAAAGCAAGAAATATGAATGCACAAGAGAAACAAGACTTAATCGCATTTTTGAATACACTGAACGACACTAGTTTTGTTACTAACCCTGCTTTTAGACCTTAATTAACTCGGGTTCTATTCATTTCTCTCATTTTCTCTCTATTCAGGTTTTCATCTGAATTATCCGTTAAGGTATGAAGAGGTAGTTTTTCACCGTCAATTGTTCGTTTGTAACACTTCAACTTGTCTTTAAAAACAGATGATTTGTAAATGGATTTCCCAATCAGCATTCGAACACACTCTTGAACTCCTTCAACAATAGATGGATGAGGGTGAATCATGTGCGCTAATTCATCAATCCCTTTATTCATGTACATCAGCAAAGAAACAGACTGAATAGCAGAAGAGGCATGCTCTCCGACAGCTCTCATTCCTAAAACTTTCATGTCATCATCGTCAGAAACTATAATTTTGAAAAAACCAGTTGTTTTGCGCATGGCGATAGCCCTAGCAATCATGGTATAATCAATTTTCGAAACTCGAATTGGAATTTTTAATTCTTGTGCTTTTTGCTCATTTAAACCTACTGCTGCAACTTCGGGGCTCAAAAACATAATGGTAGATATGTTTTCATAGTGAATTGGTTTAACTGGAAAATCCGCAAACATTTTCACCACAGCATGTCGTGCTTCTCGCTCACCAATATTTACCAATGCCATGTGACCAGAAACGTCACCAACTGCATAAATATTTGGTATGTTGGTTCTCGTATCTTCATCCCCAATGTGCACTCCCCTTTTGCTCATTTTAACACCGCTGTTATCTAAGCCCAATTCTTCTATGTTAGGAACTCGACCGATAGACAGCATTGCCTTTTCTACTTGAATGACTTCAGTAGTTCCATCAGTCTTCTCGATTTCGTACTCAACGGAGCTTCCGAGATGATCCATTCTAACCAATTTTGCACCACGATGAATAGTAACGCCGTTTGCCTCTAAATTAGTTGCAACAACGTCTGCAATATCTTCATCTTCAAAAGGCAATATGCGCTCCGCTCGATCAATTAAGTACACTTTAGTTTGACCAAAATTGGAGAACATGGTAGCAAATTCACAACCAATTACACCGGCTCCTAGAATTACCATACTTTTTGGAAATTCATCCAAGTGCAAAATGCCATCCGATGTTAAAATTACTTTTTCATCTACTTCAATATGAGGTAAGATTCGTGGTCTACTTCCTGTCGCGATAATGGTATTTTCTGCGTAAGCCGTGGTAGAACTACCGTCGCTTTTTTGAATCAGAATTTCATTCTTTGATATAAAACTAGCCTTCCCTTTTTCGTAGTTAATTAATCCTGTTTCAGCATGAATTATTCTCAAGTGACACGAAAATTGAAACTTACGCTCAAAAAGGGCTTCGTTAATAATTTCTTTCACCTTCGTAAAACTCATATTGATTCTACTATCAGAACCAATTTCGTCATTTACCGTTTTTACCTTATTGGAAAGTTCCCACATGGTTTTAGAAGCCAAAGCTCCATCGTAAATGCCGTAACCGCCAAGTTTATCCTTCTCTACCAACAGCACCTTTTTCCCAAAGTCTATCGCTCTCATGGCAGCTGCATAGCCTGCAGGCCCTCCGCCAATCACACACAAGTCGTATTTCTCCATGGTGTCTATAATTTATTAAACCGTTTGGTTATCTAACAAAAGTAATAAAGCTAAACGGTTGCTGAGCGTTTGACTTGTTAATTCTTAACAGACAATTGTGCGTTATTGTTGCACGAGATTTTTAACAATAAAAAAGCCATCTTGAATTCTCAAGATGGCTTTTCCATTACTGATTCTTGTTAATTAGTCCATTACTTCGATTAGCTCAACCTCAAAAATTAAAGTAGAGAATGGATCTCCAGGTCTTGGTTGTGCACCATAAGCGATACTTGAAGGTATAATTAACCTTGCTTTACCGCCTTCTTTCATCATGGCAATTCCTTCGTCCCATCCTTTGATTACCTGGCCTACACCTAAGTCAAATTCAAAAGGACCATATGGTCTTTGCGGATTGTAAATGCCATTCGCTTTTGCGGCCTCTTCCAAAGAAGTATCAAAGTACTTACCGTCTAAGAACATTCCTTCGTAGTTAACTTTTACCTTAGCTCCTGCAACAGCTTGCTTACCTGTTCCTTTTTTCTTTGAAATAAAAATCAATCCAGATTCAGTTGGCTCCGTAGTAATATTATTGTCTGCTAAGTACTTATTTAAAATTACCATTTCATTTGCTTCAGCATCTGCAGCTTTTGCATCTGCTTCCGCTTGCACTTCTTCCATAGATTGAACACTAGTCAACCCAACTGTAAAGTACAACATGGCTGCAGAGTCAATAAAGTCAGGACTTGCAGGCATTCCAGCAGTTTTAATGAAGAAGCTATCTGCGTTAACAATTATAGCTGCACTATCTCCCATTTTCATGTTCATGAAAGCAGTTAAAATGTCTCCTTCGTATTTGCCAGAATCTGCTCTTAGTTGAACAGGTTGTCCGTTTAATCCGGTATCAAATAAAGATGAATCTTCTGTTCCATAAGTCATACTCATAGTTAGAACGTCACCAACTGCCACTTTTCGGCCTTCTTTGTTTTGAGAAACATATTTCACATACAACCCTTCTTCTACCTTATCATACCCAGGGAATTCACTAGTTGTTTTGTTCCCACATGAAATTGCAGCCATAGCGACTGCAACAATGCTTAATTTAAATCCTAATCTTTTCATTCAATTAATTACTTTTATTATGTTAACATCGTAAATTACAGCAGTATAAGGAGGAACAATTCCGGCTAAAGATCCCTCCTCCCCAAAAGCGTGGCGCGAAGGTAATATAATTTTCACATTTTCGCCCTCTTTTCGACCGCTTAATGCTGCTTGAAAACCTTCAATCATCTGGTACTCCTGGCCAAAAGTAAATGTTGGCGTAATAGCCTTATCGTATGTATTATCAAAAACATACCCATTTAGGAAGTACCCCTTGTAGTGAATACTGACCTCACTTCCAAATTTTATAATCGGTGTGCTATCCATTCTAAGTGTTACTTGACGGTAGACACCGCCTAATGTATCTACTTTACCAGATAATTTTTGAAGATAATTTTGTAATCCAGATTGTTCCTCTAACTCTCTTTTAGAATTACTAATTTGTTTTGCTTTATCCGCTTCGGCTTTATTGTTGGAGTTTATTAACTTAATCGAAAGTAAAATATCGCCTTCGTTGGATTGCAGGACTTCATAAAACTTGAAATATTCATTGAACAGCGAACGCTTAACTTTTAATAGTATGCTATCACCAACATGAAAATTGCGAAAAATACTATCTAAAATATGCTCAGAAGGCTCAACAAAATAATGGTAGTCTTCAACGTAATGTAAAGTGTCTCCGGAGACGTTTATCACCATCATCTGCATTTCTAAAACATCAGTTTCCTTCACGTTCTGCTCATTCCCTAATTGCAAATACTTGTAAGAAATTCCATCAGAAATCGGCTTAAATTCGGCGACAGGAACTTTATCCTTGCAACCATAGAATACTAACAAAATCACAAAAGAGACTATTCTCATTTTTTCGCAACTAAGTGTACATTATATAATAGTGTCATTTGGCTTGAAATTGCAGCATTATCACCACTAATCCCATGTGCTAAGTGCGCAGGTAAAATGAACAACGCCTTTTCCCCGACCCGCATTTTTTTGATCCCCTCGTGTAAACCGGATTCAACATTATCATAATCTACCATAAATTCTTGGAGTTTTCCAGAGGGAGATTCATACAAGGTATCGCCTTCCAAAGAAGTTAATACATAAGAGATAAAAGCAAATTCTTTGCTTTTGATACTGTCCCCCTGGCTCGGTTGGTAAATATAATACCTCAACCCTGTTCCCGTCGACTGAAAGTTTAAACCCACGCTATCGACAAACGCATTAATTTTCAATCCTTCTTTTTTTAAAAATTCTTTATGAGACAAAATCATGGTAGATTGATAGTCTTTTGAATTCTTAAAAGAAATCGCTTGCTTTTTAGGGTCATTTTCACAAGCCCCTAGAGCCCCAAGAATAACTAATAGCAATAAACTACGCATTCAATTCTTTTTCATACTCTGGGAATATTTCCTCTAACTTTTGAACCGTTTCTAGCACACCAACATCACTTATTCCACCGGCTGCGTTGAAGTGTCCTCCTCCATTGAAATATTTTGCAGAAAGTTCATTAACCCGAAAGTTCCCTTTGGAACGGAAAGACATTTTCACCTTACCATCTTTTTCCGTGATCAAAATAGACATACGAATATTTTCAACCGAAAGAGGATAGTTTACCAACCCTTCCGTATCGCCTTTTTGAAATTGAAATTGATTTAAATCTTTTTCGGATAAGTAAATAATAGCCGCTTTATATTTTTCGTAAATGTTAAACCTTTCGTTCAATGCAAATCCTAATAGTTTTAACCGATCAACGGAGTAATTATTAAAGATGTTTTCGTGAATTTGACCTGGATTAATTCCGACCTCTATTAGTTCTGCAACTACATTGTGTGTGTGTTTGGAGGTACTTGAAAAACGAAAACTACCTGTATCTGTGACAATACCGGTGTACATTGCTTCGCCTAATTCTACTGTCAACTTATCTATTCCTTTTAGTCCTACTATAAAGTCATAAATCAATTGGCAAGTAGAACTTGCACTTGTGTCGGATAGTTGAAAGTCAGCAAAATCTTCCGGGTCTTGGTGATGGTCAATATTAATAATGAAAGCATCTGTGTTGAGTCTAAATGCCTTTTCCAAATCCCCCATTCTACTTGGTGTGTTAAAATCCAAACAGCAAATTAGGTCTGCCTCTTGGAGTTCCTGATTTATCTTTTGTTCATTTTCTTGGTAGTTCAAAATTGTTTCAAACCCAGCTAACCAAGAAAGAAATTTCGGTGCAGGGTCCGGAGTTATTACTTGCACATGACTAATAAAATTAGTCAAATAATGATAAAGCGCTAAAGAAGAACCTACAGAATCACCGTCAGGCGAACGGTGCGAGAGAATTACAACACGTTTACTTTTAGAAATTATATCTTCTACTTCCGTCCAATTTTTCATAATTCAAAAATAGATATTCTTGTTAGTACAAAAAAGCAGTAAACTCTCCAAAAAAATTGTATGCTAACAGCTTGAAAAGCTTGTGAAATTCGAAAAGATTAATTAAATTATCAGCAAACAATAAATAAAACAAATTTAAACTATGGGTAAGAATAATAAATAAAACAAATTTAAACTATGGGTAAGAATAAAGAAAATTCAAAATTAGTAATGGCAGCAATAGTAGGCGCTGCCGCAGGTGCATTAGCTGGAGTATTATTTGCTCCAGAATCAGGTGAAAAAAGTAGAAAAAAAATTAAGAAGAAAGCCTTAAAGATGAAAGATGATTTTGCAGAAGGTGTAGAGAATGCAGCTGCGAAAGGAATGGAGAACGTAAACGGCTTAAAAGACGATATTAAAGAGTCAGCACAGAATCTTATAAATAGCAAGTAAAAATTTATATGATTGATAAGGAAGAAATCAGTGAAATTATTCAAGATTCTAAAAGTTACTTGAATAATCAAATTGAACTAAACCGCTTGAAGGCAACAGAACAAGCAAGTTTGTACAGTAGTAAAGTGATAGCCTACCTAATTTTAGGTAGCGTTTCACTTTTATTTTTAATCTGCGTAAGTTTATTCTTGGGATTCATTTTATCCGAATACTTTGCAAATTTTGCAACAGGCTTTGGCTTAATAGCTTTAGCTTATTTTGCAATACTTGTTCTACTGTTTGCCTTTAAACGACAAATTATCGGAAAACCAATTCAGAATAAAATAATTAGAGATTTATATGGTAAATAGTAATCGAATTAATGATGCAGCATCGTTAAGGAGAGCGATTAATGAGTTGGAAAGTGAAAATACGGTTCAATTAATTAATCTAAAATTGAAAGTAAAAGAACTTCAAGATAACTTATTTCTAAAAACAGACTTTAGCAAATACAGTTTTGATCAAGGTCAGAAAATAGAAAAAGAAATCGTTAAATTGATTGTAAGGAAAGTGCTTAAACCAAAATCAATAGTTGGTGGCACATTTAGCACTTTAGTAAGTACCTTCGTTGTTCAAACGTATGGTAAAAAAATAACCAAAACGTTAAAAAAATTACTAAAGAACTTCATATCATAACTCAATGAATCCGAACAAGAGCTCTTCCATAAACACTGTATGGAGAGTATTATTTTTAATAAGCTTATCAACTTTTTCAGTAATAATTACAAATTTAATCCACATACTTACCGTGTGTGGATTTTTCTTTGTAATTGTGCTTCACCCACTTTTTGGATTTTTACAAGCTAGCCAATTTCCATTCGTGATTGCTACTTTCATAAGAATGCTCACGACAAGTTTAATTCTTGGTTTTGGAACTTTCTACATTATCTCTCAAGGCAAAGTTCTATTTATGAATACTCTAGATTTAGTGGAGCAATTTAATTCCTTGTTTAACAACTTTGGGAAGTTGGTTACGGGCACTTTGCAAGTTTCTGTAAAAGCCCTGCTTCAACTAGTAAAAGCAAACGCCAACCAACTTGTAAAATCAGGTAATGGTGTTTATCGAGATGCAGTAGCCGCTATCTCAGAATTCATCACATTTTTCACATCAATTCCCAACTACGTGCTTTTCGTTCCAACTTCTTTATCAATTTTTATGCCTTCAAAATTAATCTTCAATCTGAAGTATACTTAGTTAATCAGCGATGTATAATTTTTTTCATTCTACAGATTCGATAAGTGTAATAAAAAAGATAGTAACAGTTTTATTTTTTTCAAGTTGGGTCCTTCAAATTTTAGGAATCATTCTTTTTGGGCTGCAAGCAATTAATATAATTTCTAGCATACTGTTCATTGGCTTATTATACTTCATATTGAGTACAATAATAAATTCTATCCTCAGCAAACTCTCCATAAGCTCAGAGTTACAAACCAACATATTGCTTTCAATAAAATCTACATTTATAACATTTACATTTTTGGAAGTCATTCTAAGATTGCTAAATCTTAACTCAACTTATATGGAGGAAAGAACCCATCATTATTCTTCTCCCTACAATAACAGCAGTAACAATTGGTTTCATACCTGGACGAATGACCATAATCTAACAACACCCGAATATAATTATAGTAGAAAAGTGAATAGAGATTTGCTTTCTGATGTAAATCACCCGATTAAGAAAGAGGACAACGAGTTTAGAATTATAGGGCTTGGAGATTCTTTTACTGAAGGAGATGGTGCCCACAAAGATTCCACTTGGCTAAAAGCATTAGAAAGAATTATTGCAAGAAATAAATCCCAACAAAATCACACCTACATGAATGCTGGAGTAAGCGGTAGCGATGTTTTTTTTGAGTACATTTTATTGAAAGAAAAATTGCTAAAATATAAGCCTGATTTAGTTCTTTTAGCTTTGAATAATTCTGATATTAGTGATGTGATTATTAGAGGAGGTATGGGAAGGTTTAAGAGTGATGGAACCTTGATATTTAATAAAGCACCCAATTGGGAGCCTATTTTTGCCGTTAGCTACCTATCTCGTTTCGTCTTCAAGAACGCACTAAAGTACAATGACATTCTAGTTAAACGCAATAGTGAAAAATACCAAATTGCAAGAACCCAAATATTCCAGGCTCTTAAACAAATACAAGAACTTGCCTTGAAAAATAATTTTGAATTTGTTGTGGTTTTTCATCCTGTAAAAGATGAAATTAGCAAGGGGAAATTAGACCTTGCCGATGTTTTATCAAGGGTAAAAAAAGAAACCCAAATTGTGAATTTCAACTTACTAGAATATTTTCTAGATATGGAGGGTATTAATTCTAGTAATTTTGATCAATTATATTGGGAACACGATGGGCATCACAATGCACTAGGATATGAAAAATTTGCAAATGGAATTGAGTGGAAAATGAAAAAAATGAATATTATCCAGTCCGACTCCTCAAATTAAAAGAGATTAAACCATAAACACTGTATAAAAATGACCGGAACAAAACAATCAACCATAGACACTTTATGGAAGGTCTTACTCTCAATAAGCTTATTAATTTTTGGAACTATAATAGCAAAGTCAATCCTTATACCCATCGTATTTGGATTTTTCTTTGCAATTGTTCTTCATCCCCTTGTTGGATTTTTACAAGCTAGAAAAATTCCATTGGTACTTGCTACTTTAATAAGTATGCTCACTGCAAGTCTAATCCTTGGTTTTGGAATTTATTACACTATCTCTCAAGCGAAGGTTTTATTTACGGATCTTCCCGGTTTAGTGGAGCAATTTAATTCCTTATTTAACAACTTTGAGAAATTTATTACTGACACTCTTCAAGTTTCTGCAAGGGACCAGCTTCAACTAGTCAAGGAAAACGCTAATCAACTTATAAAATCAGGTAGCGGTGTTTTTGGGGATGCCTTGGTTGCCACTTCCGGTCTCATTACATTTTTTACGCTAATTCCTATCTACGTATTTTTCATTCTTATCTATAAGGAAAATTTTAAAGGCTTTTTAGCTCAATTAGATAAGAAAACAGGAGGTTCAACCTTAACTGTTGCCTATGAGATAAAGGAAATGATGCATAACTACATTACGGGTTTAATCACCGTAATTGCAATTGTTGCTGTTTTAAATTCAATAGGTCTGCTAGCATTAAGTTTGAAATACGCTATTTTCATGGGTATCATCTCAGCTATTCTGACTATTATTCCCTATATAGGGATTTTTATTGGTGGTTTACTGCCACTCATGGTAGCTTTAATTACCAAAGATTCATTAGTGTACCCTTTACTAGTAATCATTGTTGTTGGAACAGTTCAGTTTCTAGAAGGCAATTTTATTACTCCAAAAATTGTTGGTTCCAAGGTAAATGTTAATCCATTAGCTGCTATTATCGCATTAGTAATTGGAGCTGAAATTTGGGGAATTGCAGGAATGATATTGGCTATTCCACTCACAGGAATAACAAAAATAATCATGAGTCAGTATGATTCACTTAAGCCATATGCCTATTTGTTACAAAGCGAAGACGCAAACTCTGCATCTGATGGACCTTCGATATTTCAATCTCTATTAAAGCGCCTTAAACGTTCCACTTCGACAGATTAGAATTTCGCACACGGTACGATAAATCTTCTACTTCTGCGCTTTTTGCTTTTACTAGCGACTTCATAAACGATAGAAACCTCATGAGCTCCGGCAGAATTTGTAGCTAGCCTAGATACCGTTATATCGTAACTGTAACCAATTCTCAAGTTACGATCAGGAAGACTGTAACCCACTAAAATAATAACAGCATCGTTGTTTTGCGGAATGGTATATCTATCGTCAGAATATTTTTTGATCACCGGTAGACCTCTGTACCAGAAACCAAAAACAAATGGCTCGTGGTTATAATAAAGCCCTAAGTCCAACTGATCGTATCTTTCTTGAGCTTCATATAAAATAGCAGCAGTGATATCTTTTGCATCTCTGTTTTTAATTGTTGCTCCTGAGAGAAAAAATTTATAGCCTGCTTGAAAATTATATTTAATAGGTACTTGAGCAACCGCACCATCTCCCAATAATGTTTGGTTTGGTCTGTTTAGATGACTTGCCGAAATTCCAACCCAATATCTTTCTGAATAAAGTAACCCTCCAAAATCAATGTTCACATAATTCACACTTCTATCTGAAAATGCATCCACATCCAGTGTTGTTGCGCTGTTGCTTTCTAACTGATCATTAAAAATCAATTTACTATAATCAATACCTCTTGAAACAAATCCAAATTTTACGCCAGGAGCTAAGTACGTTTTTCTATTTAATCGAAATCGATAAGCATAGGATAGTGCGATCTGATTGGTAGTTAAACCAAAAGAACCTGCATCTTCACGATTAAAAATAATTCCAAAGCCGGAATTTATTTCTGAAGCATTGTAATCGTAAGCAGCATGATAAGAATCAAAAGCACCCGGAATACTAGGCCATTGGTGTCGGTAGTTCATCGAAAATCGATGTTCCACAGTTGCCCCTGTAAAACCAGGATTGGTATACAACGGAGCGGCATAAAACTGCGAAAACCGAGAATCTTGGGCATGAACTGCACAAGTCAAAAGCAAAACGGTAAATAAAAAGAAGGCTGTTCTTTTATTTCTCATTCCGCAATTCCCTTTACTTTGATTTGCTTCTTTTGTTTGCTCAACAGATCTTTTACCGAGTAATTTATAATCTCGGAAAACTCTTCGATATTCTCCCCTTCAACAATTATCTCATATTCCACATTGGGGTTTACCAAAAATATAAACTTTCCATTCATTGGGTTAGACCTATAAATACCTGCCAACTCTCCGGTTTCTAAATCAATTAATGATATCTCTAAAGATGATGGTATCCCGTTTACAGTTAGCTCAGCAGAAATAACAGATTGACGAAGACTCTTCTCTAAATAATCTATTACGTATATATCTTGGCCACCGAATCCTCCTTCTTTCGCAGAGGAATAATACCCGTGCTTTTCGTTCGCCGATATCGTAAAGTAAATATCATCTTTTGATGTGTTAGTTGGTGAACCTAAATTAGCTGGGTTAGCCCAATTTTTATTTTTCAACTCCGTTTTAAACACATCAAAACCTCCCACATTAGTGTGTCCTTGAGAGGAAAAATAAAGTGTCCTACCATCAGGATGTATAAATGGAGCATCTTCGTCAAGAGGTGTATTCACGTTCGGTCCTAAATTCAACGCTTCACTCCACTCGCCGTTCGGAAATTTGACCGCTCGATACAAATCAAACCCACCATATCCTCCATCTCTGTTAGATGAAAAATAAAAAGTTTTTCCATCTAATGAAATAGAACCACTTGGTTCTATGGAGAGTGTGCCGTTGATTTTATTGCTCATGATAACGGGAGTAGTCCATTTCCCATCCATCAAAATAGACTCGTATAAATCGCCACCAATTAAGTTTTCATTAGATCTAAAAAGGAACATGGTGTTACCATCAGGAGAAAGCCCAACGCACGCATCGTGTAAAGGGGAATTTACTTTTCCCTTGACCTTTTTAGCGGGGTTCCAATTAAATCCATCCTTATCATTGTTAGAGTAATAAATATCTTCATAAGGTCGTCCTAAAGGGTCTCTTTTTGCTCCACTATCTCTCTTAGATGTGAATAAAAGAAGGGACTCGTCAGAAGATATCAAAGGAACATATTCATCTGCAGAGGTATTAATTGCCTTGCCCAAGTTAATTATGTTTACTACCTCCGGCTCATAAATTAACCGTGCGTACGTTTTAATATTGGAATCTAACTGCTGCGCTTCGTACTTGGTAAATTTCGATTGCTCATTCCAAGTATACTTTTTTAAATCTGCCGCTGCTAAAGTAAAATCTCCTTCGTGCAAATGAGAGTAGCTGAGTTCATAGTTGGCGTCATTAATTTCTACTGCCTTGGACAGATACGTTAAAGCCTTTTTGTAGTCCTTAAGCTGAAAGTAGCTATCGCCGATGTAAAAATTCAGTTTTGGGTTATTCGGTTTCTCACTGTAAATAGAGTCGAACAAAACGAGGCCATTTAATAAATCTCCTTTTAAATAATAATCCTCTGCATCCCAAAAAATAGACTTTGAACTACCTTTAAATGGATTTTGACCAACCACGCTAAGCACGGACAACAGCAACAGTATTCCTAAAACTCCTTTCCTTATCATCTTAATAACATTAAATCACCAACTTTTACTTGTCTCGTTCCATCGGCAAACTGCACGATTACTTTCCAAACATAAACATCTTGAGGAGCTATTCTATCCCGATAATAACCGTCCCAACCTATATTAATGTCTTTACTCACAAATATAAGTTCACCCCATTTGTTAAATATATTCAATTCATACTCTGTTGTTCCATTTACTTTAGCATAAAATACATCGTTAAAGTTACCAGCACCGGGATTTATATTCACCACTCCCCCATTGGAACCATTAGGGTTTGGAGTAAAAGCATTCGGCACTTGCACACGACCTTCCAATTCTGCTATTACATCTGTTGGTGCAAAGGTGGAATCTACGCAACCTTCATTTGTAAATGCAATTAACAAAACTCGAAACTCTCCCTCCTCGGTATACATATAAGTTGGGCTCTCTTCGGTTGAACTATTACCATCCCCAAACTCCCATCTGAACGAATCTGCATTTTGCGATCGATTAGAGAATACTACAGGATCGTTGGGTATAAACACTTTACTGGTACTCGTAATAAAATCTGCACTAGGCTGTTTATTCACTTTTATGTAATTAACCTTCGTGATTTGATCTGTTTTTCCAGGCGGAAAACCTACCACTTTAAGTGTTACGGTATATTCTCCCTCATTAAAATAAGTATGGGTAGGGTTTTCTGAATTAGAACTGCCCCCATCCCCAAAATCCCATTCGTAGGTTTGACCATAAAGAGTTTTATTGTTGAAAGTAACCTGCAGTGGTTCGCAACCTACGGCAGAGTCACCAAAGTCTGCTACCGGAGTTGGAGCTTCTATTAGGATTGGAATGTCTACACTATCTGAGCAATTTGCAGAACTAGCTTTTAACTGAATGGTATAGTTGCCCCACGTAGCATAGTTGTGAGAACCCGGGTTTTGAAGGTTTGAACTAGTTCCATCACCAAATTCCCATACATACGACCAATTTCCATTGTTTGTTGTGTTGGTTACAAATACTGTGGTATCTGGAAACTCTTGAGTAAGAGGTGTCGCGGTAAAACCAACCAAGGGCGTAGGTTGCACTCGCACAACCTTAGTAAAAACATCATCACAGTTAAAAAAGGAGCTAGCTGTCAGCGTCACCGTATATAAAGAGTCAATACTCCCTGTGTTAGTGAAGGTATGATTGACTACGGTTCCAGTAGCAGTTCTTCCATCCCCGAAATCCCAACGGTAACTAACAGCTCCAAAAGATTGACTTCTAAAGGTAGTATTGAATGGTGCGCAACCAATAGTATCTCCTGAGAAATTAGCTACTACTTGCGGTTTTACAAGAATGTTACGAGTTAAAGTATCAGCGCAACCTTTATCGGTAAACACTCTTAATTCAGACAAATAATTTAAAGGAACTAGAGATTGTATGTTGGTGTAAGTGTGAACAACATTCGGTGAGCAATTATTCGTCAAAAAGTTACCATCTCCAAAAATCCAACTACAACTATCTCGTAAGGTGGAATTATTTGTAAATATTATGTCAACAGGTTGACAAGATTCGTTTGAACTAATGGTATAATCTGCAACTGGCTTTGGATTTACGGTAATTACAATTTGAGAGTCATCAAAGCAACCAAATGTGTTGGAAGCTCGCAGGTTTACAATAAAGTTAGTGTCCGATTGACCATTATAAATAAATGTATGCCTCGGGTTGAGAGCAATAGAAGATCCCCCATCCCCAAAGCTCCAGTTATAAATGGATGCACCGGATGATTGATTTGAAAAATCTACGACAAGGGGGCTGCAGCCTTCTGTTGGAGCAGAGAACTCGGAATCCACTTTCGGATTAATGGTAATAATCTGATTGGTCGTATCGGAACAACCCTCGTCCGTATAAACGTATAAAAAAGTTTGCCTAGAAACCGGAGCAGAAGAAAGTATATTTTCAAAGGTGTGTGTAACATTCACTCCACAAGAATCAACCAAACCTAAACCATCTCCAAAATTCCAATTACACGAATCCTGACCTACTGATTGGTTCGAAAAATTCACTATTAAAGGATGGCAACCGTTGGTAGTGCTAGGAACTATGGAAGCATCTGGTTTTCCAAATACTTGTATTTGCTTTTGAATGGTATCCGTGCAGTTGTATTGAGAATATGCAACCATCTGCAAATTATACGTTTGGTTAGAGGTGGTTGAGTTAACGTAACGATGACTTGGAGATTGACTAAAACTATTCGCGGCATCTCCAAATTCCCATTGAAAATTCTGCGCTCCAACCGATTGGTTAAAGAAGTTTACATTTAATGGACTACATCCAGAATCAATAGAAGAAAAATTGGCAATAACTTGAGGATTTACCGTAATTGGAATGGTTTGGGTAGAAGTGCATCCATTCACAGTTGTAACCGTTAATTGACTATTGTAGGTTACTGGAAAAAATGAACCTGTGTTGGTATAGGTATGAGTACTAGTTGGTCCACACAGTTTAAATGTATCTTGATCACCGTAGTTGAGCGAACAGAAATCTGCCAAAGAAGAAGATTGGGTAAAATCAACTTCTAACGGATGACAACCACTTGTTACATCCGTAGTAAAGTTTGCTACTGGTTTAGGGTAAATTAAAATTGGGCGAGTCGCTGTATCCAAACATCCTTGTGCAGAAATCGCAATTAACTCTGCTACCCGGCTTTGATTGGTATTTGTTGTGTTTGTATAGGTGTGACTTGGACTTGTTGCCGGACTCGTTCCTCCGTCGCCAAACTGCCACATGTAACTTTGTGCACCTATCGATTGATTGGTAAAGCTAACATTTAGCGGACTGCAACCTGTATCTATTGATGTAAATGCAGCTTGAATAAAAGGGTGCACCTCAACTGTTTGTTGAAGGGTGTCTTTGCAACCACTCACGGTTTCAGTAATTAGCCTAATATCGTTGAATATAGTGCTACTAGAAGTATTGGTAAATGTTTTTACGAAATTAGCATTCCCATTAGTGGAGCTTGTTCCGTCCCCAAAATCCCAATAAAAATTATTGGAACCGGTTGAGTTGTTGGTGAAGGTAATTGGCAATGGTTGGCATCCTACATTTGTGTCAATTGTAAAATTTGACGTAGGATTAGGAAATACCAGCACATTCCCAAATGTAGTGTCCATACAACCAAAACTACTCTGCGCAATGAGTCGTACAGTAAAATTTTGGTTATTAGTCGTATTGTTGATAAAGGTATGCATTGGGGTCGGCCCTGTAGCTCCTGTACCATCTCCAAAATCCCATTGGTAATTTACTGCTCCAACCACCGAAGGAAAAGTCACATTCAGTGGACTACATCCTGAATCTGGTACAGAAGTAAATGTAAAAATAGGTTCCGGATAAATTTGAACCGTCCGGATGGTGGTGTCTCTGCAACCATTTTGTGAAGCCACCACTAAACGCACTTGATAGTTATTTATAAAAAGGGTTTTGTTTTCAAAAATGTGCGTTGGGCTAACATCGTTCAGGACTCCAGATCCATCTCCGAAATTCCAAAAGTAATTCAAGCTATCTCCAACGGTAGTATTCGTAAAGTTTACCGTTACTGGGCCACAATCTACTACAGCATCAGAGGTGAAAGAAGGGGTAGGAATTGGGAATACAGTTACGGTATCTCTAGTGGTGTCAGAGCACCCAAACGCAGTATAGGCGATCATTTGAACTACAAAACTAGTGTCAAAATCTCCAGAATTAGCATAGGTATGAAAGGTGTCTCTTGCAAAAACCGGGGAACTACCATCTCCAAAGTTCCAAAGAAAACTAGTAGCGTTTGCAGAAGATTGGTTGGTAAAATTGACCGTTAACCTTGAACAACCACTTTCTGGACTCGTTGCAAAGCTTGCAGTTGGCTTATTTTCTACCGTTACTTGAATTTGTGCAGTATCCGAACAAAAACCATTGCTCACGATCTGTTGCACAGTGTAAGTTCCAAAGGCAATGTATAGATGGGTTGGGTTTTGTTGTGTGGAAGTTCCACCATCTCCGAAACTCCAACTATAGCTGCTGATTGGATCTCCTCCCGAAGTAGATAAGTCAGTAAATGTTGCGGGTGTATTTAGACATACAGAGTTTACAGAAAAATTAGCTACCGGCGTTTCTCGAACTCTTATTTGCTTCGTTTCACTATCCGTGCAACCTCGGGCATTCGCCACGGTTAAGGTTACAGAATAAGTTCCCGGATTTGTATAAAATTCAGTCGGAGGACTCTGCCCAACGAAAGTATTTCCATTTCCAAAATCCCAATTATATGTGGAGATGATTCCTGTTGACGTATTCGTGAAGTTTACCTCCATGCTATCGCACTCATTATTTGCATCAAAAGTAAAGTCTGCATTAGGGCTTGGTAATACATGTAAATCAACGGAAGAAGTATCCGCACAACCTTGGGCTCCATTGATATTGACAATCAATTGAATGTTGTAGTCCCCTGCGTCATTATAGGTTCTTGTTTTGTTATTTCCATTTTGGTTTTGAAAACCTGCGCCTAAGTCGTAGTCCCATCGATATCGATTTGCACCGCCAAATGAACCATTAATAAACGTAACGTTCTCCCCTTCACAAATCGTATCCTTGTTAGAAGTGATAATAGCGGTTGGCCCTGCTGTAATCTGAATAGCTAATGTGACATCATCTATTCCACAAAAGCTGCTATCTTGAAGTGTTACTGTGTAGGTCCCTACTCCCGGGTATGCAATTGGAGGTGGATTCATAATTGGAGGATTCCAAGGTCTCCATTCAATAATAGAGTCTCGTCCTAATCCCCAGTAATCGCCAAAATTCCACCGTTCAAACCGCTGAGATTGGTTCCCTTCAGGAAAGCAATTTCGGATAGTTGTATTGGTATATTGTACCACAGTATCTGGATAACAAAGCAAGGTTGCCGAAGGATTTATTCGAGCTTCGTCTAAATCCCAAACTCGCAACGGAAAAAAGGATGCATTGGAAGAACCACAAAAGTTGGTTGCAGTTAGCGTCACATTCAATTCGCAACTTTGAACACCAACGCCAGGCAAATAAGTGTGCAAAACGGTGTCTCCTAAATTACTAGCATTGAACGTTTGAATCGGACTTCCGTCTCCGAAATCCCATGTAAATACGGTATTTGACGAAACCTGGGTGGAACTATTTATAAATCTAAACTGAATGGGAGTGCATCCAAAATTATCATCTCCCGCTGGTAACTGAATGGATGCTAGCGGATTTCTTTCTAAAACGACCAATCCTGTAATGGTGCAAGCCGTGCTGTTATCCGTAATGGTAATGGTATAATTAGCCGTTGCACCTGCGTAGGTGTGTGAAACATTGTTTCCAACTAAAATACTAGCACCTGTTGAATTTGGTGTGCCGTCCCCCCATACGATTGTATAATTACCGACATTTCTATCCGGCTGCACAAATACCGTATAAGTTCCCGGCGTACAAGAAACGAATTCTGGAGTATCCGAAAAAATACCGTTGCCATCTAACACTTCTAGACATTGTGCATGAAGCAAATGGCCAAAAAATATTAACGATGTAGCAAGCAGTAACTTTTTAAGCATAGTATTTGTACGAAATAGAATTGGAAAAGTTAATCGTTTTTAATTTGAAATAGTAGTCTTTCCAACTTTCATCTACAGATTAGGAGCATCTGCAGTATTTAGTTTTTTCAACATTAGTTTTCTAATGTATTTAACTGGTGCACTGCCATAGCTTAAGAATTCTTCGTGAAATGCTTTTAACTTAAAATCATCTCCCATTTTTTCTTGTAACTCTTTTCTTAGCTGCATAATTTCATAGTACCCTGTAAAGTAACTACAAAGCTGAACTTGCGACAAACGAGCTCTTCTCCACTTCCCTTCCGCCTCTGACTTTTCTTGAAACGCTTCTCTCATCAGCAACTGCATGGCGTCTTCTTCTGTATAATCCAACACTTGAATTCCATAATCCAACATGGTATTGCAAACCGTTCTCAAATTCCATTTGTAATACATTAAGCCCATTTCCAATTGGTCTCCACCGTAGCCTGCCTCCAACATCATTCGCTCCGAATAAACAGCCCAACCTTCAATCATGGCTCCATTCCCCATAATGCTCTTGATTAAGCTTGGCGATTGATTGCTGTAAACTAATTGGGTATAGTGTCCAGGAATTGCCTCGTGAATGTTCAATATTTGTAAGGTGAAATTGTTGTATTCCCTCAAATAACTCTCTGCCTCTTCTGCACTGTAGGAATCCAAAGGAGTTACGTTGTAATACGTTTCCGCATCTGCATCATAAGGACCCGGAGCTGAAATGGAAGCTCCTGCAAAGCCCCTCATGTATTCAGGTGTTTCTCTTACCACTAAGGGTTTTTGGGGATCTAAAGTGATTAAATCATTCTCGTTCACAAACTCCACCAATTCCGGTATTTGCTGACGAATAGAAGTGACAAAAGAATCTCGATGAACGTGGGTTTTCGCCACTTCATCAATTACCATTTGAATTTGATCAAATCGCCCGCCAGGTTTTTCCTGTTCTCCAAAATACTTCTCCCAAAGCATATCGGATAACCGAAACATTTTTTCGTGCAAATCTCCCTTCTCCTCTACAGCCGCGTAAAAAATCTCCTCTGCTGAATAAGCAGATTGAATTTCAGCATCAAACTTTTTACTGTACAATTCTTTCCCAATTCTAAAACTCCTAAAGTTAGAGTCCACCTTTGATTCTATAAAACTGGAGCGTAAAAACGTCTTGTAATCTTCAATGGACGCAACAGCATCATCAACTTTAGCTTGGAACTCCTTTTTAAAACTTTCTTCTTTCGAAGATGCAGCCAAAGAATCTAAGATTGTTTTAGTAAACATGCTTTTTGAACCTTCTAGTTGTTGAATTGCAAGGTTGGTGTGAACTTGAGTCGGTCTGTTAATGTTTTCTTTTGCTTGAGCATAATATGGTTGCACATAATCCAACTTTTTGCTAATATCCTCCAGTCGCTCTTCTAAGGACCTCTTTTGGTAATTAAGTACTTGGAAAAATGCCCCACCCAAATTGTACGAAGCCGGGTTCCATTCGTCAGATTTAAATTCTTCTACATAAAAAGACGTGTTCTTTAAATCATCTTCAATTAAGTGAAAGTCGATCTTATCGGTTTCGCTAAGCGACTCATATTCGAATGTTTTCAGCTTCGTTAACCAATCATTTGCAAATTCAAGTTGGAGTTGTTTTCTCGCTTCATTAGGAATCGGTAACTCTTGATCATACTCATGCACTCCCTGATAGGACGCAGAAATTGGATTCATTTTCCACATGGCAGAAATAAAATCAGACTTAAACGCATCGAAATCTTGCACTGCAACCTCGCTGTCCGCTGTTTTTTCCGGTGGGTTACCACACGCTAACAGTCCAATTAATGCGAATAAATAGAGTATCTTTTTCATGTTAATTTACTTTATTCAAAAGTAATAGAATGGTTGCATTAATTAAACGGCTTAGTTGCAATCTAGAAGGAAATAAATTTTCCATAAAAAGCCTTAAGTTTGGCCTAAAAGAATATTTCTATGAATAAATCCGTACTCCTATTTGCCGCAACCATTGCCCTAGCCGCATGTAATGAAAAACATTCTACCGAAAAAGAAAGCGCTTTGGAAATTGACCCACGAGAAGAAATTACCATCAATGATTATCCAGAGGTGAGAAAAGACACCATTGTCGAGGATTACTTCGGAACTCCAATTGCCGACCCGTATAGGTGGCTGGAAAACGATACATCAGAAGAAACAGGAGTATGGGTAAAAAAGCAAAACAAAGTAACCTTTGATTACTTAAAGCAAATACCCTTTAGGGAAGATTTAGAAAAAAGGTTAACCGAGCTATGGAATTATGAGAAAGCTAGTGCTCCATTTAAAAAGGGAGACAACTATTTTATGTACAAAAATGATGGCATTCAAAACCAAAGTGTGCTATACATGCAAAAAGGATTAGACGGGGAGCAAAAGGTACTTTTAGATCCAAATACCATGTCTGAAGAAGGAACCACTTCCTTAAATGGCATGGGTTTCTCTAAAAACAATCGCTACATGGCTTATGGAATTTCCAAAGCAGGATCAGATTGGGTGCAAATACAAGTGATGGATTTAGAAACTCAAATGTTGTTGGAAGACAAAGTGGATTGGGTAAAGTTTAGCGGTATTTCATGGTATAAAAATGGATTCTATTATAGTTCTTACGATCCACCAACAGAAGGCTCAGACTATTCAGGAAAAAATGAATTTCATAAAATATACTACCATACCTTAGGAACCTCTCAAGAAAAAGACGAATTGGTTTATCAAGATACAGAAAACCCACAACGCAATGCAGGAGCAGGAATTACAGAAGACGAAGCATACTTATACATTAGTACTTCTGAGTCTACCAACGGAAACTCGTTAATGGTGAAAGATTTAAAAAATGGTGGTGACTTTGTGAACTTGGTGGACAATTTTGACACAGACAACTATATTTTAGATCACCTTGGTGAAGGTAAATTTTTAGTAAATACCAATTACAATGCTCCTAATAACCGAATTTGTATGGTGGATATCAAAAAACCAAGTCAAGAAAATTGGGTAGACTTTATACCAGAAAAAGATTACGTTTTGAGAGGCGTGACCTTAGCTGGAGGCAAATTAATTGCCAATTACATGAAGAACGTTAAGTCAAAATTAGAAGTATATGATTCGGTTGCAAACTATTTATATGACATTGATTTACCGGGAATAGGAATTGCAGGTTTTAGTGGCGACAAAGAAGAAAGTACAGCATTTTATTCTTTTACCTCATACACCGTTCCAACAGAAATTTACAAATACGATTTAGATCAAAATAATGCAGAACTATTCTTTAAGCCAAAAACTGCATTCGACGGAAGTGCATATGTGACAGAGCAAGTTTTTTATCCTTCTAAGGATGGCACAAAAATTCCAATGTTTATTACCTACAAAAAAGGCACTAAGTTAGACGGTAACAATCCGACTTTCTTATATGGCTACGGTGGTTTTAATATCAGTATTACTCCCCGATTTTCGGCTATTAATACGGTATTTTTAGAACAAGGTGGAGTGTATGCAGTTGCTAACTTGCGCGGAGGAAGTGAGTTTGGCGAAGATTGGCACACAGCAGGATGGAGATTAAACAAGCAAAACGTATTTGATGACTTCATCGCTGCTGCCGAATACTTAATCGATTCCAACTATACGAGTTCGGAAAAGCTAGCTATCCACGGAAGGTCTAACGGAGGTTTATTGGCAGGTGCTGTTATGACTCAACGACCTGATTTAATGAAAGTTTCAATACCGGGTGTTGGCGTTTTAGACATGCTGCGTTATCATAAATTCACGATTGGTTGGGCTTGGGCCGGAGAATATGGAAGAAGTGATACAGACGAAGAAAACTTCAAGAACCTACTCTCCTATTCCCCTTTGCACAATGTAGTGAAAGGAACGGCATATCCTGCTACAATGGTGGTTACCGGAGACCACGACGATAGAGTGGTTCCTGCACACAGCATGAAATTTATATCTGAACTGCAAGCGAAGCACGAAGGCGATAATCCCGTTTTAGTTCGAGTGGATGTAAATGCAGGGCATGGTGCAGGTAAGCCGACCGAAAAAGTAATTGAAGAGTGGGCAGACGTTTGGAGCTTTGTTCTTTGGAATACGAATGCTGAGGTTAATTTTGGCGCTAATTAGGCGGAATAATTTTTACCCCATTTCATAAAAAACTCCAATGTATAAATGTAATGCATTGGAGTTTTTTATTGCTTTAAATAGTAAGTAATTCCGCTTGTTCCATCTTTAAAAGCAACAACCCCAAACTCAAAGTTGAAATAAACTATGATGTTGGTAGCTGCAGTTCCTTCATTGGTGTATACATTTTTAAACTCTCTTCCATTAATCATAAGTAAGGGCATCGATGCTATTGTTCCTATAAGGTCTTCATCCAGAGATCTTCTATCTGCAGTAATCGAAATTTCAGGAACCAACCCTGCAGGATAACCAAGGTCTTTACCGGTGACAATTAAGCTGGTAAAATCCGTAATTATCATATCTTCATAACTGTTTGGGCCAAAATCCACTCGAGCATACGTTAATAAGCTAAAGTCTCTCTCTAAATCCGGAATTGCGAATGAACTTCTTATACTTTGGTATTGGTGGAGCAACAAAAATCGTTGATTCGAGTTCTTGTATGGAAAACCTCTAAACACCTCCGTAAAAAAATCATTTACAGGAAATACATTAGCCGTATACTCATTACTCAAACTGTCTATAAAAATAATTTGTTCCGATGTGTCCTTGTACGGTATTTTCGCAATTGTTGAGTCTGTTAAAGGAATTTCTCCGAGATCTATTGTTAAATCACTTTGGTCAGGAAATTCTTCACAGCTTGTAAAAAACAAGGCAACTAATAGAATAACTGTTGTTAAGGAAGTTTTCATTTATTTAATTTATTAAAGAGTTAGAGACCCTATGACAATTTCACAGTAATTATTCTTTCAGGAAATAAGTTGTTCCGCTAACCTTGTCTTTAAAAGCAATAATACCATGCTCATAATTAAAGTAGATCAGGGTATTGTCAAATAGAGTTCCAAATGCAGTTCCTTCATTGGTATAAACATCCTTGTATTCTTTCCCATTAATGGTAAAGGATTCCATTGGTGGAACTGTTTCCGGAATATCATTTTCAATGCCTCTTCTATGTGCGGTAATCGAAACATCACCGCTTAACGGTAATAGTGGAGTGGATACGCTAATATTCGTATAGTCCGAAAGTTTTAAGTTGTTATAATCTCGGTCAAAAATATTTTCGTTGTAAACGTTAACAGAAGTAAGCATGGTAAATTCCATATCAAGATCCTGAATAATTATATCTGTGCTCAGTGATTGCGATTGGTACATTATAGTAAACTGGTCTTCCGAGTTATCATATTGATAAGATCTAGAAAATCTATTAAAAATTTCGATGGTTATTCTGATGTCTGCCTCATATTCGTTATTAGCGCTATCCATAAAAATAAATTGTTGCGGAAATTTATTATATGGCAATTTTTTAATGGTGGAATCTGCTAAACGAATTTGACCAAAATCTATCGTATTAGCCAATTCAAAATCAGGAATATCTGTGCAGCTTGCGAATGCAAGTATAATTAAGCTGAACATGGTGCGATAATATTTCATGTATTTTATTGTATAAGAGTGAGAATAATCAATTTAATTGCCGCTTATTACTTTAGGGTATACGTTACTCCGCTAACCTTGTCCGTAAAAGCCACAATCCCCTTTTTGAAGTTAAAATAAAAGGTTGTATTTTCATTTTCAGTGTTCACATAGACGTCTTTAAATTGCTTTCCAGATATAGTTATTTCGGGAATAGGTAATGTTAGATTGGGAATTCTCGTTAGATGGGACCTCTTGTTTGTAAGAATTGAAGTCTTAGCTGGAGGTTTAGGAGGATTAGAAAAAATGACCGGCTGACTTTGGTAAATAGAAGTAATGTCAGCTAATTGTATGTTCTCATAATCACTAGATTCTACTTCAACTTTTGTTTCAATGCTAAACGATTTATTCAAACTTTGTATGGTGATTGAAGTTGTCCGATTTTCATATTGATAAGAAATGTAAAATGGACTGTTAGAGATTGTTTTGTGCCCTGTCAGGGAAGTTACAAAACCATAAGAGCCGTAAGTGCTAGTTAAACCTTCGTACTCATTATTTAAACTGTCTGTAAACATTACGGTTTGCGCTGAATCATAGGGTAGTTTTAGCAGTGTAGAGTCGGTTAAATTAAACTGCCCGAGGTATACTGTTTCGTACTCTTCAATATAAACTGAATCGTCCTCCTTTTCACAGCCCACAATAAAAGCGGAAACAATCATTAATAACGGAATGTATTTAAATTTGAATATTAACTTCATTTTACTTTTTTATTTGTTTAAAATATATCTGAGCATTCAAAATCGATAACCTACCTTGGAGTATAAATTAAATTCTGCATCTGAGCTGTAAATGCGCTCTGTTTCGATGAATCGTGCACTTTCAGGCCGATAAGAAATCCCCATATCATAATAAAAATGATCTCCTATGAAACGCTGTATTCCTGCAGTTATTTGAGGTAGCAAGAACCCGTATTCTTCACCTAAAGGCCTTGGGGTATAGACTATGCCACCAGAATTAAGACCTGTATTTAAATTACTGTTCTCAAAATTGTTATTTGCATAATTATTAAATACTCCTAGCGAAATGTAATTTGCAGATAATCCGTTGCCTGTTTTTCCTTTCTGAATCCTTCTTCGTAAATTAAAATACATTCTAGTTTCTAAAGTATACTCTGCACCATAACTCAAATTAGTAGAGTTAACATCTGTGTTAGATCCAAGAGATAACTGAACCGTATTGTTAATCGAAAATATAGATTCTCCTATTTTTCTTTCGTAACTTATTTCTGGTTGAAAGTTTACTCTTCCAGAATATTTATTCACGTTTACATTCAACAGTCCTGATGCATCTAATTTCAATGCAGATTTCTGCTCTTCGTAGCATTTAATCACGGAACATAATTTCCCTTTATTTAAATTGCTTTTATCTTTCGCAAAAGCAATTCCAAAACTTGTAGTTGAGTTGAATCGAATATTGCCGTAACTTGCTCCATAACGAAGAGGAAATCTTTTGTAAGAAGCCATCACGCCAATATCTACAAAGCCATATTTTAAATACCTTCTTTGCATGCCCCATTTTACAAAATAGGTGGGCTGCATATTGGTATTATCGAACAAGTCAAAATCGTTTCCAGGTGTGAAGTAGTTCCCATGTTGTCTTTCAAAGAAGCTAAAATCAACTCCTGCCTCAACATAATTGCCTGATAAATTGAACGGGATGTTTTCTTTTTCTTTACGCGCTTTCATCGTATAATAATACCTTAACGAAGCGCTTATGTTTCCACTACTGGGCTCGTTTAAATACCGAAGGACATTGGCTGAAAGGTTTGCTGTCAACGCTCCTTTGATCCTTCGTTCAAATCCGATTACAAGATCATTATCTGAAGTACTATAATACGGATTACTGAATCCTGTATTTATTATACTCCCTTTTATCATCCAAGGCGTTTCTTCATGAAACATGAATGCATATTGCATGGGAGTTAAGTATTTTGTAGGGTTTGCTTGAAGGCTATCTAAATTTTCTGCAACTCCCGTTTGGCCACTGGCTGCTGTGCCAAACAGAAAGAACAATACAAATGGTAATATTTTAAATTTAGGCTTCATATTTCTTTATTTCGTGTGACTTTTTTTCAAATTGTGATGGGTAAATCAAAACCGATACCCAACTTTAGAATACAAGCTAAACTCCACTCCATTTGTGCCGTAAACACCTATCCCTGAGTTAAATTGAACCTCTCTTTGACTTGTTTCGTAAACATTCAATTTATTTGGCCGATATGCTAGGCCCACGTCGTAATAAAAGTGATCTCCTATAAATCGTTGAATTCCTGTAGCAACTTGAAGCTGTAAAACAACAGATTGTGCACCTCCTAAACCATATAGATTCTCGTAATTATTATTAACATATTCATTAAACGCACCAATAGAAATGTAATTTGCTGACAAGCCATTGCCAGTTTTACCTTTCTGAATTCTTCTTCTTAAATTATAAAACATTCTGGTTTCCAACGTATACTCTCCACCATATGTTACTTCTGTTCTTCGCGTTGTTGCATTTAATCCTAAAGATAACCTTGCTGTATTATTTATTGAAAAAATGGATTCTTTAATTTTCCTTTCATAGTTGATTTCAGGTTCAAGGATTGCAATTGCAATATACTTATTGAGTATAACACCAAATAGTTCTGAAAAATTTATTTTCCAAGCAGATTTCTGCTCCTCGTAACACTTGGTTACCGAACACAATTTTCCTTTGTTCAAATTGGTTTTATCTTTCGCAAAAGCAATCCCTAAACTAGTGGTTGAGTTTAATCTAACATTACTGTAATCTTCCAGAACAAAAAAGTCGCGATCTTGATTGTAAGATGC
>Ga0307983_1000178_pt1 | contig 33868 bp, 29 predicted proteins | sample OrgLakmetagen991_FD_201845 | JGI IMG/M metagenome (GOLD analysis project Ga0307983, IMG submission 201845) | Saline water microbial communities from Organic Lake, Antarctica - #991 | ecosystem: Environmental > Aquatic > Non-marine Saline and Alkaline > Saline | place: Antarctica: Organic Lake...
GATTGAATTGATCCTTGGAAAGTACAACTGTAAAGAAATCCTTCCTGCTGATATTCAACCAAGAAGTGCTGTTTATAAAATAGATTTTTGGGCGAAACAAATTATAGCTCAGACAAGAAGACATCTTCCTGAAGCAGAAAAAGAATCCGAAGTTGAGAAAGATAAACCAACAACAAAAACTACTCAAAATTTAAAATCAAATATAATTTCTCTTGATGCTCTAGATCACGAAAGTGATATTTGGCTCATCAAGCAGAAAACTGATACTAAGAAAATTCTAAGAAGATGGCTTCTGAGAGTTGTTGGACCCAGTCCGCAAGCTTGTAAATGGGAAGAAGTATTAGACTCACCCAATAAAAGTCAAAAAACATGGAGATTAAAGTTTCTTCTTGAAGATAATGAATTTTATAGTTCTGAAGGTGAATGGTTATTCGAAGGTTCTAAGCCTGAATTCGATTGGAAAATGAAGAGATGGAATTTCTCTTCGGAGAATCCGCATCTTTACTTCTTAGGTTCTGGATCTGAGCCGTTATCTCGCTTCAAGTTAAATGAGTCCAATATTGAAGTTTGTGAAAACTCGAATATTGCTAAAGAGAAAGAAGAATTAATTATTAAAACTTTTGACTCTATTTACTCCTTCGAAAAAAATAAAGAGAAAGAAGTAATGACTTCTATTGATTTTGCAGATGGAGAAGAACCTGGAAATCTTGAGGGAGAAGTTAACGACAACAGTCGAAAGAGCTCTCACATGCGCGGTGATAATAAAGAAACTAAAGAGAAAGAAAATAAAAATAAAGATTCATATAAAGAAGAAAGTAAAGGTGGCCATCTCAAAGGCCGCGTTCTTTCTAAAAGAGAAATTGAAAAGAAGGATAATGACAAGTCTATAGATGATAAAGATCAGGCTAGTCCAGAGGATAAGAAGAGATCAATAACTGAAAACCTTGGAGGTAATCTCAAGGGACAAGTTAAAAGTACGGCTGAAAAACTAAAGCGTGAAAAAGAAGATAAAGATCAAGCAAATAAAGAAGAACTTGAAAGAAAAGCTAAAAAGAAAAAAGTTCTTGATGAACTTCTAAATAAAGAAAAAGATGTTGAGGCAATTGACTATTCTCCAAAAGCACAAATTGATAGAAAAAAACTTGAAGCTAAAGAGCAAGAAGAACGTGCTAAAAAAAATAAAGTCCAGCTTGATTCTGATGAAAAAAGTACACGCGATAAAAATAAAGACTCATTTCAAGACAAAGAAAGGACAAAACCTGACTTTTCAAATGGTGAAATAACTGAGAAAGAAAGAAAAGAGCGAGAAAAGGGTGAGTTTTCCGATACGCAAAGTGGAAATTTAGGCGGTAAAAACTCAACAGATCAAGTCGATCATAGCCCCCTTGGATCTAAAATTAGTAAAACAGCGGAGCTAGAAAAGAAAGAGAGAGAGAAAGGCGAGTTTACTGATTCACAAAGCGGAAACTTAGGTGGCAAGAATTCAACTGATCAAGTTGATAGAAGTCCTCTAGGATCTAAAATTAATAAAAGTGAACAAGCTGGAAAGAAAGAAACTGAAAAAGGCTCGTTTGACCCTGCCAATCTTAATGATATGGATGGTAAGTCTAGTACAGATCAAATTGATAGAAGTCCTTTAGGATCAAAAACTCAAAAACAAGCTGACCTAGATAAAAGAGAAAGAGAGAAGAGTAAATTCAAAGAAGAAAGTTTAAATAATAATAGTGGTAAATCTAGTACCGACCAACTTGATAGAAGTCCTCTTGGATCTAAAATTCAAAAAGAACACCAAGAAAAAAAGAACAATAGAAAAAGTAACTTTAGTGAAGGATCTCAAAATGATTTAGATGGTAAGGGATCAACAGATGAGCTAGATAGATCGCATTACAGTAACAAAAAGTCTATTGATCACCGCAAAGAGAAGAAAGAGCGAGAGGCTCAGGCTGCGGCAGCTCAAAAGTATAGACCTTCTCCAGATGGTAATAATCAAGCAACAACTTATGGTAAAGTAAAAACAGTAGATGATGAAGGGGCAGAAGTAGAATACGGATCTGTTCGCACACCTGATAGAGATAAAAAAGAGCAGTATGGTAGTGTTAAAGAATCTAGCTTTGAAGATGCTCTTAATCCAAAACTTGACTATGAAGATGGTCAAGAAAACTTTGATGAGACTTCTGATGAACCAGAGATGACTGAACTTGAAAGTCTTTTTGCAAAGCCTTCGGAAGTCAGTATAGAGAGTGGTAGATTGAACGTATCAATTGAACAATCAACTGCGGCAGGTAATGCAATTACATTTCTGTGTGACTTTGATGATTTTTACCCTGAAGAGTTATCTGTACAGGCCCCAAAAAATTCTCTAACAGTAGGAGAACAGGTAAGTGCAAAGGTTACTCTAAAATATAATAGTAGTAGAAAAGAAGTTGTTGTTAAAGGTCAGATCATAGAAGTTGAAAGTTTTGATGATAGACTTGATCATCTTGTTATTCAAATTGAACGGATAAATAAAAGTGATTACGAACAGTTCGTAAGCTTATACAATGATAGGCAGAGCCAAATAATGGAATTTTTAGAAAAAGCTAAAGGCTTCTAGTTAGATGAAAGATGATAAGAAAAAATCTCTATTTAAGGAATTTTTAAGTAACAATCAGATTTTGATTGTTGATAAAAGTTCTGCATCTCGCAGAAGGTTAACTAAGACCTTGTGCGACATGGGAGCAAATCGCTCCCAAATAGGAAGTGTTGCTCATTTTTCTGAAGCATTGCAAATTATAAAAGATGAAAATCCTCAATTGATACTTTCAGACTATATGGTATCTGGTGGTTCTGGATTTGATCTTTTCGCAGAGAATAAAATTCTTTATCCTACAGATAAAAAATCGACAAGCATTTTAATTACTTCAAATATTTCTCAATCTGCCGTTGCCAAAGCTGCTGAGGAAGATGTTGATTCATTTATAATCAAGCCATATACAGTTCAAAGTTTAGAAAAAAGCTTAATTAATGCCGTCATCGCAAAATTACACCCAAGTGAATATGTACTTATGATTGAAAAAGGTAAGGAACTTCTTTTCTCTGGAAAGTACGAAGAGGCTTCTGATGTTTTTAATGATGCAATTGTCTTAAATAAGAAACCTTCTCTGGCACATTTTTATCACGGGCAGTGTAAGTACTTTCTAAATCTTGAAGACGAGGCAGAAACTGATTATTCAAAAGGTTTAGAAATAAATAATATTCACTATAAATGCCAAGTTGGACTTTATGAGCTCTATAAAAAAGAGGGAAAACTAAAGGAAGCTTATGAAGTAGTCAGGAATATTGCCAAATATTTCCCGGCCAATCCAGAAAGACTAAAAGAAGTTGTAAGACTGGCCATAAAAACTGAAAACTACGATGATATGGAAGAGTATTATAATATCTTTGTAGATCTTGATGAGAGAACTGAGGATGTTGTAACTCATATTTGTGCAGGTATGTATGTGTATGGGAAATATAAAAATTCTCAAGGTAATGACGAGAAGATGAAAGAAATCTTTGAGCGCATTGGTATTTCTTGTGCGGGACTGACAAAGTTTTTAAATGCCATGATTGAGACACTTGTTGAAAACAATATCTTTATTGACGCTAAGAAACTGCTTAATAGATTTGCTGTAGATGATTCAAATAAACATCAATTCGAAGTCTGTCAGTTTCTTGCTGAAAGTGCTTCTATGGAGAATAAAGAGAGAATTGCCAAAGGACTTGAGCTTTTTAATCGGAATAATAAACATCCCCAAGCTATGCGCATTCTTATTAATTCTCTTTATAAAGATGGATCTGAGAAGAAAGCTGAGCAGTACTTAGATGAAGCCAAACACCTTTGGCCAGATTCATTTGAAAAATACAAAAGACCAAAATCAACTGAGAAAGTTGCCTAATCTAGTCAAGTTACAAATACATTCATCTCCATCTTTATTATTTACTGATTCATTTTATTTTGATGGACTATAGGTCTATAAAAATAATTTATTCTAAGGATGAGAATGATGAAAAAGTTAATGGCAATGCTGTCTTTATTAGCTGTAGTTGGTGCAAGTGCACATGAAGAAGCTAATCCAATGTTCAGAAAAGAATGGACTCTAATAGTAAATGTTAAGGTTGAAAATTTCAAAAATAGTTTAAAAGAATTAAACGACCTCGATATGGATATCGCTGGTGTTGATTCAAAAGAAAATATTATTGATCTTCTAGTTAATGATCATCAATATAGTGAGCTTGTTTCAAGAGGATATGAAGTTACTGTTTCAGAAACAAAGGGTGTAACTAAAGGACCTGATAAGGAATATAAGAATCCAGAAGAGATCGAGATAATTATTAAAAATCTTCATGCAAGATTTAAAGATATTACAAAAATGGTGTCTATCGGTAAGTCTTTAGAGGGAAGAGATATTTGGGCATTAAAAATATCTGATGAACCAGAGCTTAATGATTTAACAGAGCCAAGTGTACTTTTCAATTCTATGCATCACGCTCGAGAAGTTATGACTCCAGAAGTTTCAATTGATATTATGGAATTTCTACTTGAGAATTATAACTCAAACGCGCAAGTGACCAAATGGGTTAATGAAACTCAAATCTGGGTTATGCCAATGTTCAATGTTGATGGTAATAACAAAATGTGGAACTACGATTCTTACTGGAGAAAAAATACTCGTGGTGGGTTCGGAGTTGATTTAAATAGAAATTATCCTACTGGATGGGACTCGTGTAACGGTTCAAGTGGAAGTCAATCTTCTCAAACGTATAGAGGTCCAAATCCTGCAAGTGAGCCAGAGACGCAAGCGATGATGGCATTTATTAAAGATATTAGGCCTGTGTTTGATATCTCTTACCACGCTTATAGTGAGCTTGTGATTTATCCATATGGTTGTGGAGATCAAAGAACACAAACAAAAGAAGTTGTAGAAAAAATTGGGAAAGAAATAGGATCATTACTAAACTACGATCCAGGTACTGCTTGGGAGCTTCTCTATAATGCTGATGGTGGAGATATAGACTGGATGTACGATGCATATCAAGTTATCCCTTTCGTTATTGAATTAAATAACAGAAGAGCTGGATTCCATCCTAAGTATAGTAAGTGGCGAGATAAGACGGTTGAAAAGAATAGAGCTGGTTGGCAACATCTTCTAAAGAGAACATTTGAAAGTGGGCTTAGAGGGACAGTTTCCGATCCAAATGGTGTCTTTTTATCTGACTTTGCCATTAAAGTTTATAAACTTAAAGATGGTAATAAAGAATTTTTTCAAAACTATGTCGGTCATCAAACAGGTGCATTCCATATTGTTCTAAATCCAGGAACATATTCATTGGAAATCATGGTTGATAAAAAAATAGTTAAAGAAATAAGTGCCAATATTGGTGCAAACCTTGAAAGAATAAAAATAGAGATTTAATTTGATTAAACTTCCTGCTCTTCTATTTGATCCTGAGTGCAACCTCTGTGTGAGGTTCACCCAAGGTCTACGCCTACTGGATAGATCAGGAAGTATTAATATGGTTCCAATAACAGAAGAAAACATCTACGAAGATTATCCCTCGCTTACATTTGAAGATTGCTCTGAGACAATACACCTCATTGATGAGCAGGGTCAATTCCATAGAGGTTCTGAAGTTGTTGAATTTTTAATAAAAAAAATACCGACAGTATCAAAGCTATCTTGGCTTCTTGATAAAGACTCTTCAAAAAAAGCGATGGGTTCTTTCTATGATAAAGTTAATGAGATACGCAAAACTAAAAAACAAGAGCAAGACCGTGGTTGTAAAGGTTGTGGTACTCGCAGAAGTCAAAAGGTTCAAAAATGAAGGTTTTAATGAGTTTATTTATTTGTGCGAATGCACTAGCAGGTTTTCCATTAGTTAAATTTGATGGAGTCTACGGTGAGTTTGAAAATAGAGAGGGAAGAGCTTATGCGGAAAATGCTAAGTACGATCTTGAACAAGTTAAACTTTCTCATAAATCAATCGAAGTAAAATTCAATAACAAGGTGAAAAATCTAGTTATTAATGATGATAGTACAACAGTTGAATTGAAGTTTGATTTTAGCTTCTTAAATGTCTTTCAGTCTTTTAGTTTCGATGGTGTTTCAATGGAGTCATCTGCAAAGGCTTTTGATTTGGCCCTAGATAATTTAGCTCTTCATGTTAAGCCTAAAGACTACAATGCTGAGGAATTAAAAATCTCATCTGATCTAAGTGTTATTAATTCTGATGATCTCCCTACTGGTGATATAGATATTCTCGATGGCTTTGTTCTTAACGGCTCAGTAAGCTTTAAAAAGCTTATCTTTGGAAACATTGATGCAAACAATATCATGATGCAACTAATTTCGGAGAACCCAGAAAGAGAATCTGAAATTAAAAGTACCTTTGTAGGTCTTAAGTCTATTCCTCTTAAGCTCAGAAACTTAAACCTTTCGACAGATAAAGGAATTATCAACGGACGCGTAGTTCTAGACTCTTGGGTAAACGCTAATCTTTATATCGGTGGCAGACTCGTTCATAGAAAGATAGAAAATAATCTTGAGATAACTTTAACCAAAGCAAAGCTTGGATACTTCTCAATAAGACGACTTGTGTTGAGAGAAATTAGAGATCTTCAAGTTGAGGCAATTACAGTTAAGGGTAATCTTATTGTGGTTGATCTTGGTAAGGTACTATCCACTTCAACTTTGAAATAAGAAATATTCTATAGACTAAATAACTAATGAGTATTCCTAAAAGAGCTCCAAAAACTAAATCTAGTGGATAATGCTTTCCTAAGTAGATTCTCGAATACGCAACAATACTAGCATATATGAAGAGATACTTGGTGCTTGGATACTTTCGTCTGAAGAGTAAGAATATAAAAAAGCATATCCCAAATGTATTTGTCGCATGACTTGAAACAAATCCATACTTTCCACCACCACGCCCTTTACCGGCTGTGTAGACATCATTCATTATACTTGGCTCATGCATGGGTCTGAGTCTTTTGATATTATCCTTAAAGCCTTTACTTGAAATACTATCGCAAAGTCCAAAAACAAAAATTAAAAATATGAAGGGTATAAAGGCTTTTTTCCCAAAACTTTTTATTGATAAATAAATGAAAAGACATATAAGAATTATTGAGGGAATAAAATTATAAGAGATAAAGAGCATGAACTTATCTATTACAGGATGATTTAGATGGTTTAAAAATATGAATAACTTTGTATCCAGTATATTTAGAGTCTCTAGCATATTAATCTAACGTTCCAAAAATCTTTCGCAGTCTTAGCTTCAGTACTGCAAAAACTGCTTCATGAACTATTCCTCCGTTCATTTTCGACTCGCCATCTCGTCTTTCTGTAAAAACAATTGGAACCTCTTTAATTCTCATTCCTTTGGCCCATATTTTAAAATTAAGCTCAATTTGAAATGAATATCCATTAGAGAAAACTCTATCTAGATCTAGGCTTTCAAGTGCTCTGCGCGAGAAGCATTTAAATCCACCAGTTGCATCAAGAATATTTAATCCTGTAATTATACGAGTGTAGACTCCTGCAAAGTAAGAGAGTAGGAGTCTGTGCATCGGCCAATTGATTATTCTTATTCCGCCTATGTACCTTGAACCTATAACAAGTTCATGAGTTTGGGCTGCTTCGAGGAGTCTAGGTATGTCTTCAGGGTCATGAGAGAAGTCACAGTCCATTTCAAAGATAAATTGATAATCTCGTTCAAGTGCCCACTTAAATCCTGTTATATAAGCTGTTCCTAGTCCCAACTTTCCAGTTCTCTCGATAATATTAACTTTTTTATTCTCCGCCATAAATTTTTTAACAACTTCAGCGGTTCCATCGGGAGATCCATCCTCGATAATAAGAATATCTAAATCAGGATAGAGAGTTGTTATACGATCGAGCATCTTTTCTATGTTCATGATCTCGTTATAAGTGGGAATAATGAGTAGTGATTGATTAAATGGCAACATTAGAAAAGCTCTTTTGCTATATTATAGACGTTATCTGATTTACCCATAGTGTAGTAATGAAGACATGGAACACCATTTTCTTTTAATTCTCTAGATTGCTCAGTACACCACTCAACGCCTACTTGGCGAATCTCTTCAGTATTCTTACACTTCATTGCTGCTGCGACTAAATCATCAGGCAGATCAATATGAAAAATACTTGGTAACACCGTTAACTGACTGGCAGTAGATAGTGGTTTGAGTCCTGGAATGATAGGTACATTTATTCCTGCAGCTTTACACTTATCAACAAACTCAAAAAACTTTTTATTATCAAAAAACATTTGAGTTACTATGTACTCAGCTCCAAGATCAACTTTCTTTTTTAAAAAATCTAAATCAACATTTCCATTGGGGGCTTCAAAATGCTTTTCAGGGTAGCCTGCAACACCGATACAGAAGTCAGTTGGAAATGCATTCTCTACTTCGTAATTTAAGTAGTCACCTTTATTCATACTATGGATTTGTCCAATGAGGTCAGATGCATATTTGTGTCCATTTTCTACAGCTGAAAATCGACCTTCTGATTTAATAGCGTCACCTCTAAGTGCAAGAACATTATCAACACCTAAAAACTGAAGATCTATCAGTGCGCTTTCAGTCTCTTGTTTCGTAAATCCACCACAAATAATGTGAGGAACTGTATCAACTTGAAATCTATTCATTAAAGCCGCACAGATTCCAACAGTTCCGGGTCTTTTCCTTAGAGAGACTTTCTCTAAGAGTCCGTTCTCTCTTTTCTTATACATATATTCTTCACGGTGATAGGTGACGTCGATAAACTTTGGCTTAAATTCCATCAAAGGTTCAATTGCTGAAAATAGTTTTTGGATCCCATGACCTTTCATAGGTGGAAGAATTTCAAAAGAAAAAAGGGTCTCTTTAGCATTCTTTAAATGTTCAATAACTTTTGCCATCTGTACTCTACCTTTTTTATAGATCCATATTGTAACGAAGCCATTTCTTTGCTTCGTCTAGATCGTAACCTTTTTCTTGTGAATAAATTTTTACTTGTTCTTCAGTGATTTTTCCAACATTGAAGTATCGTGCTTCTGGGTTCGCAAAGTACCAACCTGATACTGAACTCGCAGGTGTCATGGCACAGGACTCAGTCAGTTCGACACCAATTCTATTTGCATCTAGAAGTTTAAAAAGCTTTATCTTCTCAGAGTGATCTGGGCACGCTGCATACCCTGGAGCTGGTCTAATGCCTTTATACTTTTCACGGATAAGATCTTCGCTAGATAATTTTTCATCGCTTGCGTAACCCCAGTGGTCAGTTCTCACTTTCAGATGTAGATACTCAGCAAATGCTTCTGCTAACCTATCGGCAAGGGATTTAACCATGATTATTGCATAGTCATCATTTTCTTTTTCATACTTTTCGATAAGAGTTTCTAGTCCCAGACCTGTTGTCACAACAAAAGCTCCAATATAATCTGTTATTCCAGAATCTTTAGGCGCGATATAGTCAGAGAGACATCTATTTCTAGAATCAGCTTCTTTCATTTGTCTTTGTGAGCGAAGCATATGTAGCGTGCAATCGTTTAAATAAATCATTTCATCTTTTGAAGTTGCTTCGTAAAATCCAAGTACCGCTTTATTTTGGACATCTGGACAATCGATTATTTCTTTAAGATATATTTGTGCATCCCCAAAAAGCTTTTTAGCTTCAACTCCAACTTTTTCATCTTCAAAGATTTTAGGATATGCACCCTTTAATCTCCAGGCCGAGAAAAATGGACTCCAGTCAATATATTCAACAAGCTCACTCATTTTTACGTCTGTTATCTCTTTGGTACCAATGAAGCTCGGTTTCACAGGAGTGAAGTGATCCCAATCAACTTTAAATTTATTTCTTCTTGCTTCTGGCATTGAGACGAGTTTTATTTTATCAACTCTTTTGGCATGGTTTTCGCGAAGCTCTTGATAATGTTCTTTTGTTTCATTATGAATTTTTTCCCTGTTAGATATCAGCATTTGAGCTACTGGAACCGACTTCGAAGCATCAGATACATGCACAACGGTATTATCGTAGAAGGGATCAACTTTTACAGCTGTATGGATTCTACTCGTTGTTGCTCCACCCAGCATTAATGGAATATTGAAATCTAGCCGCTTCATCTCTTTAGCAACATCAACCATCTCATCGAGACTAGGTGTAATAAGTCCTGACAGTCCAATAATATCTACATTTTCTTCTTTGGCGCGTCTTAATATATCTTCAGCGGGAACCATTACTCCCATGTCTATAACTTCAAAGTTATTACAGGCCAGTACTACTCCAACAATATTTTTTCCAATATCATGAACATCACCCTTGACGGTGGCCATTAGTATTTTTCCGTTCGTCTGTACTTTCCCACCTTTCTCAGCTTCAATAAATGGCTGTAGATGAGCGACGGCTTTTTTCATTACTCTAGCAGACTTTACTACTTGGGGAAGAAACATCTTTCCTTCACCAAAAAGACCACCAACAACATTCATCCCATCCATCAATGGGCCTTCGATAACTTCAAGGGGTCTTGCAAAACTAGGTCTGGCCTCTTCGACGTCAGCAACAATAAAGTCTGCAATCCCTTTTACGAGAGCATGGGTAATTCTTTCATTAACTGGAAGTGATCTCCACTCATCATCTTTCTTTTTATCTTTCTTTACACCAACAACGGTACTTGCGAACTCAAGAAGAGCTTCTGTTGCATCTGGATTTCTATTTAAAACTACATCTTCAACTTTCTCTCTTAGCTCTTTTGGAATCTCATCATAAATCTCAAGCATTCCAGGATTTACAATTCCCATATCCATTCCAGCTTTAATAGCGTGGTATAAAAATACTGAGTGAATTGCTTCTCTTACAGCATTGTTTCCTCTGAAGGCGAACGAGATATTTGAAACTCCACCACTGATTTTAACGTGAGGAAGGTTCTCTTTTATCCACCTCGTAGCATTAATGAAATCGACACCGTAATTATCGTGTTCTTCAATCCCTGTCGCAATTGCTAAAATATTTGGATCAAAGATGATATCTTCAGCTGGAAAGCCTACTTTTTCAGTTAATACTTTGTATGCTCTCGAACATATTTCAATTTTTCTTTCAAATGTATCGGCTTGACCTTTTTCATCAAAGGCCATGACAACTACGGCTGCTCCAAATTTTTTAATTGTATTGGCGTGAGCAATAAACTCTTCTTCACCCTCTTTTAGAGAAATTGAATTTACAATCGCTTTACCTTGAACACACTTAAGGCCAGCTTCGATGATAGACCACTTTGAGGAGTCAATCATTACTGGAACTCTAGCAATATCTGGCTCCGCTGCAATGAGGTTTAAGAACTTAACCATCGCAGCTTTTCCGTCAATCATTCCGTCGTCCATGTTGACGTCGATTACCTGAGCTCCATTTTCAACTTGCTCTCTAGCAACCTCTACGGCAGTTGTATAATCTTCTTCTGCAATTAATTTTTTAAAACGAATAGATCCTGAAATATTTGTTCTTTCTCCAATATTAATAAAGTTACTTTCTTCAAAAATAGTAAGAGGCTCTAGTCCCGAGTAGTGGGGAAGCTTTTTTAGTTCTGGAACGACGTGAGCAGAGTAATTTTTTGCACGCTGAGCAATCTCTCGAATATGCTCGTCAGTAGTTCCACAACAGCCACCAATAATATTTATATAACCCTCTTTTAAAAAGCCTTCTATAATATCTGCCATCTCTGCAGGAGTCTGATCGTATTCTCCAAACTCATTTGGAAGGCCAGCATTTGGATACATAGAAACTTTAAAAGGTGCTTTCTCTGAGAGTGTTTTTATATAAGGACGCATTAGATCTGCACCTAGCGCACAGTTCACTCCAATACTCATCAGCGGAAGGTGGCTCATTGAATAAAGAAAGGCTTCAATCGTTTGACCAGACAAGGTTCTTCCAGAGGCATCTGTAATTGTACCCGAAACCATGATTGGTAGTGGTTTGGTATTTGTTCTTTCAAAGTAAGTGCTAATTGCATAGAGTGCAGCTTTAGCATTAAGAGTATCAAAGATTGTTTCAACCAATAGAAAATCAACACCTCCAACAACGAGAGCTTCAATTTGTTCGTTATAAGACTCTACTAATTGATCGAAAGTAATTGCACGATAGCCTGGATCATTTACTTCAGGTGAAAGGGAAGTGGTTTTAGTTGTCGGGCCAATTGATCCCGCAACATAGCGAGGCTTCTCTTTTGTTGAAAACTTTGCGCATGCCGCTCTAGCTAATTTGGCTGATTCTAAATTCAGCTCATAGCATAAGTTCTCCATTTTATAATCGGCCATAGAAACTGAATTTGCGGAAAATGTATTCGTCTCAATTATATCGGCACCAGCGTCGAGATATTTTTCATGGATCTCACTGATAACTTCAGGTCTCGTAAGAGTTAAAAGGTCATTATTGCCTTTGAGTGAGCTAGGGTAGTCTTTAAACCTCACACCTCTGAAGTCTTCTTCAGTTAATTTATATCTTTGAATCATGGTACCCATGGCACCGTCGAGAATAAGTATTTTTTGCAAAATTAGAAACCTTTGTCGCTTTAAAAAATGTGTGATTAGTGTATTATTTATTTAGAGATAATCCAAGAGGAATCAACGCTTTTCTAACGATTAAAACAGGGCTAAACTAGATTTATGTTATCAAAACTTGAACCTACATTTACCTATAAAATCTGGGGTGGCACCAAGCTGTCTGAGATCAAAAATCATAAAACAGATGTTCCCCTTGGTGAGACCTGGGAGATTTCAACTCACGTTGATGGACCAAGTCTAATTGGAACGGAGCCTTTAAATAAATTTTGTGATCTATCTTATTTGGTCAAGTTTATCGACACATCAGATAATCTCTCTGTTCAAGTTCACCCTGGCGATGAATATGCAAAAGAGCACGAAGGCGAAATGGGAAAAACTGAGTGTTGGATTATTCTAGACTCTGTTCCAGGAGCAGGAATATATCTAGGCTTTAAAGAGGGTATAACAAAAAAAGAATTTAAAACGGCAGTAGAAAATAATTTAAATGTTCAAAACTATTTAAACTTTTTTCCAACTAAGGCCGGAGATTACTTCTATGTACCTTTCGGTGCAGTTCACGCTATTGGATCCGGAGTGACGCTTTGTGAAGTTCAACAAAACTCTGGTATTACTTACAGAGTTTGGGACTGGAATAGAGTTGATGATAATGGAGTCTCAAGAGAACTTCATATTGATAAGGCCATGGATGTTTTAAATTTTAATAATGAATTTAACAATAAATTAAAAACGTCAAAAAATGTATTTGGCACTTCAGGTCTGCAAAAGATTGTTGAGCACCAAGATTTCAAGGCTGATTTGTTAACTCTTGAAAAAGATCAAAGTAAAGAGCTTAACCTAAAAGAAAAAGAAGGCTTGGCCATACTTGTTGGAGAATTAAATATTGATGGTAATGAATACAACTCCTTTGACTGTGCTATCACTTTAAAGTCGAGTCTTTGCCAAATTACTGCAAAAGAAAAATCAATAATTTTACTTGTAAGAGAATAGGAAATATATGAATCATAAAGAAGTCGCTTTTGAAGTAATAGATATTGAAGTTGAAGGCCTAAGGTTTTTAAAATCAAATCTAGATGAAAATTTTAATAAAGCTGTCGAAGCTATTTTAAAAACAAAAGGACGAGTTGTTATTACGGGAATGGGAAAGTCTGGACTCGTAGGTAAAAAAATTGCAGCGACACTTGCATCTACAGGTACTAGAGCATTCTTTATGCATCCAGGTGAGGCCTATCACGGGGATCTTGGAATGATTAGTCCTAGTGATGTGATTATTGCTATCTCAAATTCTGGAGAGACTGAAGAGATTATTAAACTCATCAGCTTTTTTAAAGATAATCAAAATATTATTGTTGCGATGACTGCAAAAGAGGATTCAACACTTTCTAAATTTTCAGACATCTTTTTAAATATTTCAGTTGAAAAAGAAGCATGTCCACTTAAGCTTGCTCCGACAAGCTCAACGACAGTTACTATGTGTCTTGGAGATGCTCTAGCTGTAAGTTTGATGAAGGCCACAGATTTTAAAGAAGAGAACTTTGCACGCTTTCATCCGGGGGGAAGTCTTGGAAGAAAGCTTCTCGTCAAAGCTAAAGATGTAATGAAGGTCGATAATCTTCCTACCATTTCTCTAAATTCAAGTTTTAGTGAAATTATTGATACTATCTCAAAAGGTAGAATGGGTATCTCAATTGTTATTGACGCTGAAAAAGTTGTGGGTGTTGTTACCGATGGAGATATCAGAAGAATTCTGACTAAAGATCCTAAAGTAGCTATCACCAAATCTGCAAAAGATTTTTACTCTAAGAACCCTAAATCAATTTCAAAAGAGTTGAAAATTGTTGAGGTTGAAAAACTAATGCAGGAAAATAAAATCACATCCGTTCTCGTTCTAGAAAATGAAAAACTAATAGGTCTAATTAACCGTTACGATCTCTAGTAATAATGAACTTTTAAAACGTAGTTTCCGTCTTTTGGGATTATATCTGCCCAACCAGCAAAACCGTTGATGTCATTTCCTAATACTCTGTATTTAAATCCTTGGCTAAATGGTACACTCGTTTCATAGCCCAACAAATTAGATAAAAGTAGAGTGATATTTAGATGATTAGGAATGGATTCAAATTTATCAAACTTCTTTCTGAATTGTTCATTCTTTGAATATCCAATAATAGGAATATCCATTGATATTTTCTTTAACATTCCGTGTCCCCAAATATCATTCTGTCCCACACCTTCTCCATGATCTGAGGCATATATAACAATAGTATTTGTATATTTATCAATCTTCTTAAATAGCTTCTTAAAAAATAAATCTAGGTGAAAGGTACTGTTGTCGTAGTTATTGATGATCGCAGTCTTTCCAACATCTTCTATAGAGTTTTTAAAAATGTGAGATTCTTCTGTGAAACGCAGGCTGATTGGACTATGAGACCCTCTATGGTGAAGTACAATAAAGTTTTTTCCACTTGTAAAATTTATATTTTCTAACTGATCAAGAAGGTCGTGATCATTTGCTGCATTTTCATCATTCGTCGCCTTTGTGATATCTGAGAACGATCTGTAGTCATCTATATATTTAGGACAAAGACTATTAATTATATAGCGAAGTTGTTGTGACGATTGTGCAGAGTAGAAAAAAGTTTTAAATTTATTATTTTTAGCAAGTTTGAATAAACATCTATCTGACTTTACTACTCTTGCAGCTCCCCCTAGGCCAAATGTGTTATTAATAATAAAGGCCAAAGAAATATCAGTTGAGACTCCTGATGAGATACCAGTTGTATAAAAAAAGTCCTTATTTTCTTTTAAGCTATCGAGATATGGTGTCGTATCTCTTTTGTAGCCAAATAGGCCCATCTGGAAAGGAGTCTGACTTTCACCGATGATAAAAATAATATTTCTATCCTCTACAGGAGTTTTCTTAAAGGTAATTTGAATATCAGGTTCTTCTAAACTCTTTCCCGTTATCTTGTTGGGAACAATCTTTCCTAGGAAGTAAGACAAGCTCAGGTATATATTCATTCCATCAAATTCTTGGTTTGATGGCTGACGTCCCCAGGTGTTGCCAGTAAGATAGGTTCTAGTTGGATTATAAATAAAATAGAAAATAAAAATAAAATGGAGATAGGGAGCTGATATCTTTGGAGGATAGAGCTTATTTACTTTCCAAAGTATAATTAAACCTGGAAAAACTAAAAGGAAAGGTCTGAGAAAAATATATATATCTTCTTTAAGAGTCCCGGTAATTTCGGAAACTTGTGTGAAAAGAAGCCAGATCTCTGCTGGGAAAACTGGAAGTCCATAAAACTCAAGGTGGACCATTTGAAAGAGACTTAGCATTAAGACAAAGCTCATCGAAATATATCGCCAAATTGGATTTCTTATAAAACTAAAAACAAGTAGAAAAAGGACTAATCCACTATAAGTAGTCATGGGTATTTCAAGAGTTAGTGAGTCATGAAACCAGTAAAATACGACTTGAGGTACTATAGTAAAAAAACTAAAACATAATGTTAAGATAAGATTATTAATTATTTTCATCCCTAAAAGATATCATAAAAAAAGGAAATTGGGAGGATTTCTCCTCCCATTTAGGTCTCAACGATTGTTGCTCTCAAAGAAAAATCTAGCATTCGCTAGATTGTGAAATGAATGGTGATAGTAAACTCTTTAAAGTTTCTATATTCATTTTAGCAAGTGTCGTGCCAAATAATTTGACCTATTATCTGTCGTTTTCGGAATCTTCTTCAACTTCATTTATAAATTCATTAATAACTTTCGCTAGTACTTTTGGTTTTTCTGTCCATATAGCGTGACTTGCACCTTTCACTTCATAGAAAGAGCAATTATGAATTAAGTTCGCGTATCTAATTCCAGTGTTTGGTGTTGCTTCATCATGTTCACCACAAACAATGAGAACTGGAACCTTAATTGATTTTAAACGCGATACTTTATTATATCTTTTTAGAGTACCTGTCGGTTTAAATTCAGAAGGCCCCCACATCGCAAGGTATATTTCTTGCCCATTTGGATTTTTTTCTTTCATTGAAACAGTTAATTTCTTTTTATCTCTGAGAACATGTTTTAAGTAGTACTTCATTATTGCATTTTGATAAACTTTTGAGTCTGTTGCATCGATTTCATGACAATAATTAATAACTTTTTGTATATCTTTCGGAAGCCCTTTAATTAATTTAATAGCATCGTTTTCCCAGTCACTGGCACTGAACATTGGAGATTGAAACGAAATAGATTTTACGCCTTTGCCTTTCTTGGCTAGATAGTATTCTAGTGCGAGAGTCGTTCCCCAAGAACCACCAGCAAGGTGAAACTCTTTAAGTCCCCAGGCTTTTATAAGAAGGTCTAGTTCCTCAACAAAAGTTGATATTTTAAATTTAGTTTTATCAATCTTGCTACTCTTTCCGCTTCCAAGTTGTGTATACGCGTAGACTTTACGTCCCTTGGCCAATTCAAATACCTTTGAACTAGGGTTGTGAGTTCCTCCTGGACCTCCGTGAAGCCAAATAAGAGGAGCTTTATTTCCTCTACCTTTAACAGTGTAATGAGTCTTTCCAAGCTTATGAGTAATAAACGGCATAATGTTTTCTCCTTCAGAAAGTCAATAATATCGGTAGGTTTCGTTTTTTGCAATGAATTAGATTAATATATTCTGAAAGCAGAATAGTTTTTAATATTTTCCTACTGTTTTTATGGCATCGCTATTGCTCAGTTAAAGTGAAACAAAGGAGAAAATATGAAAACGATAATGTTTATTATTTTATGCATGAATTTAATTAGTTGTGGAAAGAAAAAGAATGAATCGGGCAATTATACTAATTTTTTAGAGTCGACTTCTCTAGATAGTGACTTCGATTCTATTTCAGACTTGAGAGAGTTGGAGCTTGGCACTGACCCTGAAGTCGCTAACACTCCAACATTTAACTTTCTGTTTGATGAGGTCCTGATCGGAGATAGAACTTTTGCAGATAAATCTGACGAGACACTTGAAGACTTACAAATCTCAAATATTATTTCTGCGCGACTGTTTCAAGATGATAACTCAGTCGTTGAGTCTTTTGATTCAAGTCTGGACCGTTATCTTATCAACTGCTCAAAAAATGAGCCCGATTATTTTATGAATAAAGTTGACCCTCATGTTGAGTTGAAAGTCAGAGAAAATAGTCTACAACATGATGTTTTTGCGAATATTATAAATGGTGAGGTTTCTTTCTTGTTTGATCAGAACAAACCTTCTAGGTCATTTAACTGGTCTCACTTAAATAGAACCCTAATGACAAGTTTTAAAGGTAGTGGTCGATGTTTGAAGCTTGAAATAAATGATTTTGAATACGAAGCTGACGGAAATCGATTATCTTTGAAAAAGACAAATGACAAAATTAAGCAAAATTTATCTCATATCTACTATCAAATAAACGGTAAGAGACACAAGTTGAGTATTGTACCAGATGGAAAAAGCTTTCTAGATGTCCTTGATAAGTTAAAGGTTGAATATGTATATAAAGATGACGAGTTTATCTTTGTTGATGGAGTATCTAATGATTTTAGAATTAATATTGATATAAAAGAATCCACATTAATTAATCCTGAAAACTCTCGCTGGTTCTATGGCTCAAATTCTAACAAATTAGCCTCTGAAAAACTTGTCGCTGGAGATTCATATTTTTTGTCCTATATATCTATAGATAAAATTTTAGAATCTACCGGAAGTTTAAAAGAAATCAAATCATCCGTACTAAATGATTCAATTAAGTTAACTAATCTGCAAGAGGGCGACCGAGTAATTCTTAAGATACAGCAAAAAATAAAAGCTAATTTAAGGTACGAGAAGCATAGACTGATACCAGGGATTGTTTTCTTTAACATTACAAGAAGGATTGAAGATCATCATCGCGCAAATGCTTGTCATGAAAGGTTTAGTCATTCCATTTCTGAAGTTACTTCCAGAGAACTTAATAAAAGTAGAACTGTCTATATTAGAAAAATTATTCAAAAAGAGGATCTCGAAGGCGGTGAGTTTAGTCTCAGTGCAGACTCCTTGTTTGCTATAGATCTTAGTTTTACTATGCATCATAACTTTTCACCTGTTGGAATATTTCGCAATTCCACTGAAATGAGATGTAAGCCAGGAACCAAGAATTATAGTGAAGTTGTCAATTTACCACTAGATAAGATATATACTGTTGATGCGGTGCTTGATGAGTATTAAATAATCTTCAATCATAGAGAGAGTTATGTTAAATTCTCTCTATGATAATTTTACTTACAGGAGCTGCGGGCTTCGTTGGCCATAAAACTGCACAACTACTTCTTGAAGACGGTCACACTGTTATAGGGGTTGATAATCTAAATGATTATTATGATGTTGATCTTAAAAAATATCGTCTATCTCAAATTAAATCCGAAAACTTTCATTTTAATGAAATTGATATAGAAAGCCTAAAAGATCTTGATGACCTTTTCGCAAAACACAAAATAGACAAGGTTATTAATCTCGCAGCCAGAGCAGGGGTGAGATACTCTATGGAGAATCCTCATATTTACCTCTCTACAAACGCACAAGGAACATTAAATATTCTTGAGTGTATGAAAAAATTTGGACAAAAAAAATTAGTTCTGGCCTCAACAAGTTCCCTCTATGCTGGACAAGAGATGCCATTTTTAGAATCGCTTCCTGTAAATGAGCCTATTTCACCATACGCTGCTTCTAAGAAAGCTGCTGAAACAATGTCTTATACTTATCATCACCTCTATGGAATCGATGTCAGCGTTGTGCGCTACTTTACCGTCTATGGGCCTGCAAGTAGACCCGATATGGCACAGTTCAGATTCATGCGCTGGATTGAAGAGGGTGTTGATATAGAGCTTTTCGGAGATGGAAAGCAAGCTCGTGACTTCACTTATGTTGATGACATCGCAAGAGGCACAATTCTAGCTCTCAAAGATGTGGGCTATGAGATTATTAACCTCGGTGGTGGTAATAATCCTATTGAAGTAAACTTTATGATTACTGAGTTTGAAAGACTTCTAAATAAAAAAGCCAAAATCAAAAACCTGCCATTTCATAAAGCCGATATGAAGGTTACTTGGGCCAATATCGACAAAGCAAACAATCTTTTGGGGTGGAAGCCTAAAATTGATTTTAAAGCTGGTCTCGAACTTTGTGTCGCTGATTTTAAAAATAATTATGATTTCTTAAAGGGAATTAAGCTCTAATGGATAATCTTAACGAGAAATATTTTAATCTTCTTTTTAATAAATTTCAAAAAGGTCATAAAACAGAAATTGTTTTACACGAGCCAGAAAAAAATATTACTTCAAACGTTATCTGCCTGCCTATCGCAAATGAGAAACAACTGTCTTCTATTAATATTCAAAAGTATGAACTACTTAAAGATAAACTCAGTGAAAAATTAAATCAATTTGAATTTACGATTCTAAAGATGCAAGCAGGCCTTGGGTCGAGTGTTAAGAGAAAAGACTTAATAGCTAAAGTTGAAAATAGAACAAGACTTGGAGCAAAAGGAACTGATCTATATTTCAAACTCAATGATCAGATGAAATCAATTTCAGAACTTCAACTTCTGCAAGCTCAAGCTCTTGGTGAAAAGGCCCTTTTCAAAAAAGTAAACTATGTGAACCTTGTTAATAAAGAAACCAAAGATGCAGTTGATGAGAGTTCTCAAAAGTTTCAAGACAGTACTAGCCTCAATGTAATGGAAGACATATATCAAAAAAAAATGAATACTATTGGTTCCGACGGAAAGCTTACTGATAGACGTAAAGCTCCTGCTGGCCATGGCTTTGTAGGCTTCTCCGTTATCCTCGATACTTTTCAAAATGAAATGACCAATGAAATAATTGCGATAGGAAATGGGGAAGATCTTTGCTCTACTCCAGATGTTAAAATGATCAACTGGGTCGTTGAAAATAATATTCCTATAACAATGCTCACGACAACTAAAACTGAAGCTGACAAAAAGGGTGGCCAGATCTCTATCGTGACAGGTCCAAATGAACATGTAACCATCGTTGAGAAAGCACAAGCTGAAGAATCAGACCAACTTGGCTATTTTGAAGCGCTTGGACTTCGCCCAGGAGATAGTGAGTCTCTCTTTAATACCAATATCGTTATTTTTAATAAGAAAGCACTAAAAGAGACTTTTGATAAATATTTAAATAACATTTCAAGTGAAGAGTTTTCTCTAAAATTTGTTCCAGATATTATTAAAAATATTAAAGAGCAAGATGGAGAAAATTTCATTCAACTCGAAAGTGCTCTTGGATCTGTGGTCCTGACACTGGATCGATACTTTAGAGAAGAGTTTAAACAACCCCTTGTCTCATTTATAAACCTCAACGTGGCCGATCGCCAAAAGTTTTTCATGCCTATTAAAAAAAGATCTGACTACGATGAAATCATTCAGGCTTTTGAGGTTAACCCTACAAACTTTCAATTAGTTCCAAAATCGGAATAGCATAATCCCAAAACTAGAATTATCTTAGCCTCTAAGTAGTCAAAATCTCATTGCATCCTTTGGCATGTCCATTGCTTTATCCTTTGAAACTAAACCAAAGGAAATTAATGAAAAAATTAATTATGATGATCTCACTTCTAGTCGCTGCCTCTGCTATTTCACAGACAAAAAAATCTTTTTCTGAAAAAGCTGATTTTGAAAACATAAGAGGTGGAGAAAGCTGCAACGTCGCTCGCTAAACTAATATCTTACCCTGAGAAATCTAAACAATATCAGATGCTTACTGTTCGTTAGAGCAGAGTCGTACTTTGCAAATAGCTAGATATACCAATTCTATCAGGGAGAATTTTTATGGAGCAAGCTCAAGAAACTAAATACAATAACATTGATGTCTATGAGCACTTTGCTACAGAACATCTCGTTGATAGCTATAACAATTGGGTTGACCAAATTGTAGTGGAGGAGACGGAGAAGAGAATTCTAAATTTAAAAGTAAGCGGCTACTTTAGTGAGGACTAATCCTTACAAATAAAGGGACTTTTATTTTCAAAGCTTGGTGTACAGTAAGTTAGCCAAGCTCCATCTTTATAATGAGCTGATCCAAAAAACCAATTTATATGTGAATGAATAGTTGGATCAATATTTATTTCATGCATGAACCTATCGGGTTGAACGCCATCGACTTCAAAGCACCAACCATATATTCTCATCTCAGTATCGCTAATAACTTCATATGCATCAAGTCCTGTCGGTGTTCCAATGATTGAACTGATAGATCTTTCGTCTCCAAGAAACTCAACACCATATATAGAAAATGTATCTAGAGTTAATGCTGAAACTGTGGAGCTTGAATCCATTTCTATGTGAACATCTAGATATTTTGAATCCGTACATAGTTCAGAGACAGAGAATCGTAGGGCAAAGGCTTGAAGGCTTAGAATGAGAAGGATAATTATTTTCATGGGCCCAAACTAGCTTAGGACCCATGAAGTTGTAAAGGATCTATATAATTTTGTTTAGGACTTGTATAAGGACAACTGTACCAACCATGATACTAGATAGCTTCACAGTCATTCTATTTTCAAGTGCCTTTATATCGGATCTAACTTTCAAAAATTCTTGATCTACTTTAAGAAATCTTTTATCAACATTTGCAAATCCTTCTTTCATTTCTGATCGAACATTTACGAATTCGTCACGTACCTCGGATCTAAAACTTTCCATATCAGCTTTAGTCTCAAGCTTTGCAATTTGAATGTCCTGCGAAGTTGCAAAATTGTCATTCATAATTTCACTCAATACTTTGATCATTGTTGTGGCCTGATCTTTTGAAAAGCCACTTTCCTCTAAATAAATACTATACCTCATTGCGTTAATCATATCCACTCCTTTTATAAAGAGAATGCAAAGAATGAAAAAAGCTAGGATTAGTAAGTTATTGAATTAACTAAGCAAAAATTGGATGTCCGACTTTTTAAGCTCTTTGATAAAGCCTTCATTTGACTCAAGTAAAGTGTTGTAGAGATCTCTTTTGGTATTTTGAAGAGCGTGGACTTTCTCCTCAATTGTGTCTTTAGTAATGAGCCTGTAAGCGAAGACAGGATTTTTTTGACCTATTCTGTGAATTCTATCAATGGCCTGAGCTTCTACAGCTGGATTCCACCATGGATCTAGAATAATACAATAACTAGCATTGGTTAGATTTAATCCAACTCCGCCGGCCTTGATACTGATAAGAAAAGTTTTAAGCTCTGATCTATTTTTAAAGTCATTGATCACTCTATCACGATCTCGAGTTGAGCCATCCAGGTATGAGGAATTATCAACGTCAAGATTAAGTTCTTCTTTTACAAGAGCTAGAAGCTTTGTGAATTGGCTAAAAATGATAACTTTATTTCCTGAATCGTGAATCTCAGAGACAAGTTCTTTTAAGGTCTCCATCTTTGAACTTTCTATCTTAGTTGCATTATCAACGAGCTTTAAGTGACTGGCCGCTTGTCTTAATTTTGTTAAAACCTGCAAAAGTATAAGTTTTGAGAACTTCTCTTCAGATTTTTTCTCAAGCTCTTCTCGAAGCGCAACATGATAGCTTAAATACTCTTTTCTCTCTTTTGGTGATTGTTCACAGTAAATTGTCTGAACTGTTTTGGCCGGAAGATCTTTTAGCACCTTGTCTTTGGTTCTTCGAAGTATGAAAGGTCTTAAAAAATTAAAATTCTCTAATATAGTTGGGTCTTTAATTTTTTTCGCTTCAAAAAGACCAGGGATGACGATATTAAAAATACTCATCATATCACCCGCGTGATTTTCAACGGGAGTTCCTGTAAGGGCATACTTATGTTTGGCCTCAACGGCTGCACAGGCCTTATGAGTTAGAGAACTTGAGTTCTTAATCATCTGCGCTTCATCCATAATGAGATAATCAAACTTATAATCAAATTCACTTTGCCTTTGTAAGAGCTGGTAGGAGACCATGAAGACATCATGTAAGTCATAGTTCATTTTACTTAAACTTTTATTTCTCCAGTTGAAAACTGTAATCTCTTTGGCAAAAAGAGCAAATTCACTTTCCCAGTTTCCAGTTAAAGACTTTGGACAAACGATAAGAATCTTAAGCCCTTTAGTAGCATTTAATTTTTTTTGAAGATGAGCGATCATCTGAATCGTCTTACCAAGTCCCATGTCATCGGCAAGACAACCACCAAAACGACATCTCTCTAGAAATTCAAACCATCCAAGGGCCAGTCTCTGATAAGGGCGAAGAACTCCATTGAAGTTCTTATCCTCTTTAATCTCTTTGATTTGAGAGAAATTTTCTAATTCAGCCTTAAGAAGTCTTATGTTCTTTTGAGTTTTAAGTTCAGGAAATTCATCCAAGATTAAAGCTTTCGCTGGATGCAGGGATATTGCATCCTTTGTGATGACCGCATGCTTTTGAATAAGTCTTATCTTCTCAATCCAATCATCAGGAATAATTCCAATCTCGCCTGAGCTTAATTCAATAGTATTAGATTTTAAATTTACTCTTTTTAAAATATCTCTAAAATTAATCTCTTTTTTAAGGCCATTGAAGTCTAACTTAGGATTAAGTTCTAGCCAGTTGATTCCACTAGTAACATCCATACTAAAAGAGCTTGCTGCTTTTAATTTTTGTTTCTTAAAAAATACTGGAAGTTTTGATTCATCAGCATACTGCATAAACTTAAATAACTCAGAGCTCTCAAATAAGAACGTGTTCTCATTAAAAGTAAACGCCGGAAATGCGCTAATAAAATTTTCTAGAGGTTCATAGTTGAGTTCAATTAAGCTTGTAGTATTAGGACCGTCTGGAACATAGATATAGCCTCTAATATGGTTGGAGTTATCCTCCCACTTCAAATAAAGTTCAAAATAGATTTTAACCGTTTCGACTTTGAGATTAAATTTATCTCCGGTGAAAAGATGATGGGGAATATTTTTAATCAGCATCGCTTGAAGCTCGTTCCACTGCTCATTACTAACTTCTAGATTTTTTTCATAGATCTCAATCAATGTGGAATAGAGATTATTATCTAATAGATCCTTTGTTTCTACTTCAAAGAACTCATCGTACTTTAGTAGAAAATTATCATAGATCTCTTTATCAAAATCTTTATAGGAGAAACGTTCCTCTTTAATTTCAATAAAAGGCATGGCCGTCTTTTGAATTGAGTCTACTTCAATTCTAAATCTAGCTTTATCAGTATTAAATTTAAGATCTTTGTCTTCGTCAACATCGTAGTAGCGATAAGATCTTTTGATCGTTCTTTTGGTTTTTATGATCTTTTTAAAGAGATCTCTATTTTGATGAAGATAAAAATCACCATTATGAAAACTCGATGAGTTCTTTGATTGAGAGTATTCCCAACGACCAAAGGCACATAGTTGATTGAGTACTTCTTGATCAAGAGCATCTGGAAGTAGTCTTATGAGTACGGGCTCAATTTTTACATTCTTTATTTTTCCAAGACGCCCAGATGAGAGTCTCGATTGACACTGCAATGAGAACTCTACCTTTACTCCTGTGTAGTCTTCATAAAAATCTATTATGTACCAGATAAGTTCTGGGGCATTTATTTTTACATCTTTTTCGCTGTAAAAAACTTCAGGGGTTTCAATATCTTCTTTTCTTCTTTTTTGTTCGTAGACAAAACTATCCATGATTTGTTCAAATTCATTTGAAGCTTTGTCTTCAAGTATTATGGGGCCGGGATTGATGAAGGCATTATTTACAAATTCGAAGTCACTGTTCCAGTCATCAAAGAACATTCCCTTCTCTTTTAGAAGAACGGCCGCAATATGTTTACACTGACCATTTGTAATGAAGGCCATGCACGAACAAAACCCTAAGATCTCTTCATTGAGTGCCGACTTTTGAAGACTTACTTGATAGGTGGTGGATCCAACAACAGTAGCCTTGAGTCTATTTTTAGTTGAATCTACAACACTGACCTTATCCAAATAGCTTTGGGCTTTATCAAATTGTATTTTATCAATATTGTAGAGAAATCTTGGCATGAGCTACTCTACAAAATGATTTCAGGGCTTGGAAGTTTCAGTGCGTCAATATACCTAACTTGTCTAATCTCTTTGCTGGTTACGGGTTTATTTAGCCAATGAAGCTTGTATTCATCCGGCATACCAAATTTTTCATGAATAGGCACTGGGGCCCTTCTTCCTTGAACGAGATTAAAAAGAGTGCTGTAAGGGTAGTGCTCAATTCTTTTCACAAGCCTTGCTCTAGATGGGCTTTGATAAATATATCTATAACAGTGAAGAAGATAAGTTTTTGAGGCGATGGATTGAATATTGAGCCTTTGAAAAACAGCTGGATCTAAAAAAGATAGAAACTTAGAAAGCTTTGTTGGCTTCGTTTTTAAAAGCAGATGATAGCGATTATTCATAAGGATAAAACAAATAATATCTCCTCCGTGAATACTGTGAGCGAGGGAGAGACTTTCAAGAAGTTCTTCCCACATTTTACTCATGGGCTTTTTAAACCATTTTTGATCAATCGTTTTAGCTGTTATGTGAAATGTGATTTGATGATTTCTTGTCATATCTTTATAACCCCAAGCCTATAAGAAAATCTTGATTGATCTTCCTCTAGTGTTAATTGGATTATGCAAAGATGGTAATGAAGCTAGAAGTTATAAAGCATCGAAATATCTGGGCGTTAAATTAATGAGTGTATGGATTGGACTCTAATTAACACCCACAACAGCAAATTTAACTTATCAATTTCAATTCACGTTGCAACTGTAACAAGATATCAAATGGTTATGATAGTACCGTATTAATACAGTAGAACTTGTCTCTTTTGACTACAAATAAGCAGTATTTTATGTTATATTTAACTGTATAATTACAGTTAAATCGGAGGGAATATGAAAATGAATCTTAATAGTTTGACGATGACTCAGATTGAAAGAAGACTTGTTTCGCTAAGGGAGATCAAGTCTCTATCATTGGCTCCTGAAGGTTGGATTAAGTTTATTAGAAATGCCATGGGATTATCTGGATCAGACTTAGCAAAGCTATGTGGACTGTCGCAAAAAACAATATCTCAAGCTGAGAAAAGGGAAGTTGATGGAAAGATCAATTTATCCACTCTCATAAAAATGGCCGATGCAATGGAGTGTGACCTCGTCTACTCTTTGGTACCTAGAAAGAGTATTAAAGAAACAGTGATTAATAAGGCCAAAGAGAAGGCCATCAAAAGACTAAAAGAAGCCGGTCTTCATATGGATCTTGAAGACCAAAAGGCAGAAAGTAATATTAAAGATCAAGTAGAGGCACTGGCACAAAAATTTATAGATAGTGGAGATGTTTGGTAATGGGAATCTTTTTTAAAAATAGAGATGATCAAACACCAATTGATCAATCGATTAGGTTTGATCTTATTCCAAGTCATATTAATAATATGACTGAGCTGTATGAACTTGAAAAGGTAAATATAGCATTTGGAATAGAGTGGTCTAAAACAAATAATAAAGATCATCTCGATTACTTTACTTGGATTGAGCTTCATAAACACATGCTTTGTGATGTATGGAGTTTCGCTGGAGTAATAAGAAAAACGGAGCTTAATAATACTGTTTTTTTAAAGTCATATGAGATTAGACTTGCTCTCAAAGAGCTTCAAGATAACTATATATTTTGGAGAACTAATAAAACTTTTTCTGAGCGGGAACTTATAGCAATAGTTCATGAACGTCTTCTTACAATTCATCCGTTTAAAGATGGTAATGGACGCTGGTCTAGACTTGTAATAAATATGATTTGTGAAAAAGAAAAGCTCGAAATTCCCAATTGGGGAAAAGCAGTTATAGATGATCAAGTAAAAAGAAACCAATATATAGAGGCCATAAAAAAAGCCAGATCTGATGAAAACTATACTGATCTTATTTCCTTTATGTACTTTGGTTAAATGTAAGTTTTTGTAATTGCGCCATAACTCAAAATTCCTTTATCTCGTGCACAAATTTATGCTATATTTAAAAAAGCACCAGAAGGGTGGGATGTGCGTTAACACCCTTGGTTTACTTAAATAGCTGATAAGTCGCTACAACGAGCTGACAGATCGCTGCTAAACAAGCAAACACCCTGAATGATGTCTTCCATAACATTACCTTTGGATAAAGGCGCCCTTCATTGGGCGTCATGGAAGATTCCTTATTTCCCTGCAAGAGCAATTCAAAGCTAGAGTTTACAGGTACTTGAAATTAATAAGGTTTCAGGTGTGAGAGATATCTTTAGCATTAAATCAAAGACGATTTGAGTATGTACCTACCTTTAATATTTTAAATGTTACAATTAAGTCGTCACTAATATGTTACGGATTGGTGACGAATGTGCTATGATATCAAGCATGAGTGTAGAAAATCAGATATTAGAAGTAATGAATGAATCCAGCACTAAGAATAACAGAACGTGTTTTACCCCAAAGCATTTTGTAAACCTTGCTTCCTCGGACGCTGTCAAAAAAGCTCTAGAGAGACTTGTGAAATCTAAAAAGATTAGAAGAGTGACTAGAGGTATATATGACTTTCCGTACGAGAGTAAATTAACAGGGATACTGTCCCCCGATATAACGAAAGTTGTCGAGGCGATTGCCAGTAGAGATAAAATACGAACTCAACCTACAGGCGCACAAGCTGCAAATCTACTGGGTCTCTCTGAGCAAGTACCTGTAAAAGTTGTTTATCTTACAGATGGCAGAAGTAAAAAAATCATTGTTGGAAATGTTACCATTGAATTTCGCGCAACTAGTATTAAACATATGAACCTTGCCGGCTCTTTGCTCGGTTTGATTGTGCAGGCATTCAAGTATATTGGTGAAGATAAAATAGATGATAGTATTATAAATAAAATAAAAAAAGCTTTTATACAAAATCCAAATGAAGAACTATTGGCGAAGCTTGATAGTGTCCCCACTTGGATTGCAGAGATTTTAAAAAACAATGTGGTGAAGGAATCAAATGTTTGATTTTAAAAATTGTGACAAGGTTGAATTAAAAGAAGCATTTATCGCAACTGCTCAGCATATGAATGTTTCAGAGAATATTATTGAAAAGGACTTTTGGGTCTGCTTCACACTACGACTGTTATTTTCGATTGATGAACTAGAAGATCATTTAACTTTTAAAGGGGGAACTTCACTTTCTAAAATATATAATGTTATCTCTCGATTCTCAGAGGATATTGATATCTCAATAGAAAGAAAGTTTTTCGGTTTTGAAGGCGATAAAGAGCCTTTGAATTCCACGAGTAATAAAAAATCCAAGAAGCTTATAGAACAACTGGTAGATAAATGTAGTGAATATGTAAACGACACACTCATTCAAGTATTGAGAAAAGAAATAGATAAATACTTTGATCTTAATGATGAGTGGGACTTAGAGGTTGACCCGGATGACAAAGATCAACAAACAATACTGTTTTACTATCCATCATTATTTGATTCTAAAACTTCTTATGTGAAGAAAAATATCAAAATTGAAATTGGTGCGAGATCAGACCATTGGCCAGTCAGTATGAAACCAGTTGTTTCATATGTGGAAGAAAGATTCCCAATAATAATGAGTCCAGATAATGAAGTCATGATCAGAGTTCTCAATTCAGAGAGAACATTCTGGGAGAAAGCAACTATCTTACACATGTATGCTTATTTTCCAAAAGAGAAGTTGGTGCCCGTCAGACAGTCCAGACATTACTATGATTTTTACTGCCTTCTTAGTTCAGAGACCAAAGAATTGGCACTTAACAATTTAGAACTTCTTGAGAGAGTTGTTATTCATAAATCACTCTACTTTAAGTCTTCGTGGGCCAATTATATATCTGCAAAGAAAGGATCATTAAAAATAATTCCAGGAAAAAGAGTACTTGCTGAAATGGAGAAAGATTATGGCGCAATGAATGAAATGTTTTTTGGTGAAATTCCTTCATGGGAAGAAATTATTAATACTTTAAATTCATTTGAAGAACATTTTAATACTAATTAACTGTTGAATTTTTTGAAAGATAAATCCTTTCTAGAATTTAAATTGTATCCATAAGCGGGTTAAACTCATTTTTGTATCAATTGATTAAATGTAAGTTTTTGTAATTGCGCCATATCTCAAAATTCCTTTATCTCGAGCACAAATTTATGCTATATTTTATAAAGCACCAGAAGGGTGGGATGTGCTTGTTACACACCCCCTTGGTTTACTTAAATAGATGATAAGTCGCTACAATGAGCTGACAGATCGCTGCTAAATAAGCAAACACCCTGAATGTTGTCTTCCATAACATTACCTTTATGCAAAGGCGCCCTTCATTGGGCGTCATGGAAGATTCCTTATTTCCCTGCAAGAGCAATTCAGACCTAGAGTTATTCAAATAATTGATATTAAAAAGAAAAAATAGCGATGCCCGTAATAGGTGCATGCGTAGATTGTTTATTCCGATTAATTAACTGTCTTAACATTTCCAATTTTTATTAAGTTGAGTCCATGGACACTAAATAGATTAAATGAGTGGATAGGAAAGATGTAAATATAAGTTGTTTAGTATGTAAACTGAAGCTTTCCGCCAGCCTGTTTTCGATAAGCTTATTATGTGATTTAAAATGGAAGCTTTGGTAGAGTTCATTTATTTAATAAAATTAATGACTTGTAGATAAATTACTTTCTTTTTTTTGTTCAAATATAGTCATAATAATGCATATTTGAACATATATGAACATAATGGTAAAAAATGTTCATATATGTGCTATATATATCAATATGGTTCATATATAAACTTTTTTTAGGAGGTGCCTATGAAGAAGCATTTTATCAGCTCCGAACTTGAGATGAAGAGACTGGGTGAAAACATTAAGTTGGCCCGAACAAGAAGACATATGTCTGGTAAGGAGCTATCTGTTAAGGCATCAGTATCAAGAATGGCATTGATGAGACTTGAGAAAGGGGATCCAACAGTAGGTATTGGAAAAGTTTTTAATGTTCTAAGTGCCCTTGGCTTGTTGAAAGGATTGTCAGATATTGCCAGTCCAGAACTTGACCGGTCTCAAGCTTTAAAAGAAATTAAAGCTTTAAGACAGGGGATTCATTCTAGTAAAACAAAAGTTTCACTAGAGGGTAAATCAACGAAAATTGATGAATTAGATTTTTGAGGTAGAAGATGAATAAGTACTTTGTTTATATTTATTTAAACAACGAATATGTGAAATGTGCACTACTGGAAGATTGCAAGGGGTCTTATAAGTTTAACTATGGAAAGCAGTATTTAAAAAGAGTAGATGCAGTACCTGTCGACCCTGCAAATATTCCTTTATACGACAAAACTTATGAATCTGAAGAAATTTTTGGGTCAATTAAGGATTGTTCACCAGACAGGTGGGGGAGGTATCTTTTAGAGAAAAAATTTAATAGAGAGCTGAGTGAAATCGAATACATATTAGCAAATGGTATTGATCATGTTGGTGGCCTTGCATTTTCTCCATACGAGAGTGATAAACCCAAAATGTTAACACCTATTGGATATATCAATCACGGAATTGATAAAATTGATTTAGAAGTGATAATGGATCAGACAGAGCTAGTATTATCAAATGAAGAAGATAAGGAAAAGCTAAGAGAGTTACTTCTCTACGGTCCAAGTTTAGGAGGAGCAAGACCTAAATATTGTATAAATATAAAAAAAGAAGCCTATTTGGCAAAGTATAGTATTTCTCAAGACAGAAGAAAAGAGCCTTTGATTGAGTTTGCATGTATGAAGCTGGCAAAGGATTTTGGGCTAAATGTTCCAGATATTAAGTTAGGTAAAATTTTAAAGCGTGATGTCTTATATATAAAAAGATTTGATCGAGAACTCAGCTGTGGAGTTGAAATTCGAAAACCATTTCTAAGTGCTCTTTCTTTGTGTGAGTGGTATGAAAATAGTTATGCTGATTGGTCTTATCCCGTTTTTGCTCAGTTGATAAGGCAGGTCGGAAGCACTGAGAAGAATATAAAAGCAGATTTATTAGAGCTTTTTAAGCGAGTGGCATTTAATATTGCGTTAAATAATAATGATGATCATCCACGTAATCATGGAGTTTATTATAATGGAAATGAGTGGCGATTATCACCTCTGTATGATGTTGTATCTCTCGATTCTCAAACTCAGTCTTTCAGCCTGTCAATGGAACTTGGAGTTGATAAAAAGGTTGCTTCGAAAAAAAATCTACTTTCAGCTATAGAGTATTTTGAAATAGGGCCTGATCAAGCTAATAAAATCATCGATGACGTTAATACATTTATTTCAAAAAACTGGAGAAAATATTTTTCAGATGTTGGACTTAGTACTGAAGAGGTATCGAGCTTTGAGAATGCAATGAGTGTAAAATAGCTATTTGCAGTTTCTAAGGAATGAGAAATACCTAATAGGATAGTTTTTGCGTTCTTACATGGACTCCTCCGCTATAACATTACCTTAGTTCTAATACGCCCAACACCCGGGCGTCATGGAAAATTCCTAATCTCCTTGCAAAACCAAATCAAAGATAAAGATTTACAAGGACTCGAAGCCTAAAATTATAAATCTCCCTCTAGGGATGTTTGTAGGGTACACTCGTTAAATTAGACATTTATCTCCCGCTGGGGAGATTTAATTATGATTTCTCCAGATTTATGATATAATCTCCCTTGAGGGAGATACAAGTGTATATTAAAAGTGTCAAAGAATTAGTTCTGCAAATTAAAGATAGAAGGAAGGTGCTGGGGATCTCGCAATTAGAGTTGGCCCAGCTTTGTAATCTTTCGGTCAATGGAATCAGTAAGCTCGAAAGCAATGCTGGAGAGAGAGAAGTAAAGCTTTCAACACTTTTTAAGTTAAGTGAAGTTTTGGGCTTTAAATTTATGCTTGAGTTTGAACAATGAAAAAACTCAATGTTTTTTACGAAACAAAGTTGGTAGGAAGTTTGTATCGTGACAGTGAATTAATTTATTCTTTCATCTACTGCGATGAATGGATAGAAGATGAGAACGCATTTAAATTAAGTCTTGCTATGCCTTTGCAAAAAGAAGCATTTGGAAATAAAATAACACTTTCTTTTTTTGAAAACTTATTACCAGAAGGTGAAGCAAAAGATGCAATTAATAAAAGTCAGAATATTGAAAGCACTTTTGACTTTTTAAAGAGTTTTGGCCGTGACAGTGCTGGGGCCATAATTGTAAGCGGTAATGATAAATCGCCATTTGATCCCTCCCTGAAAAATGGTCTTGTGGCGCTGGAAATGAAAGAAGTCTATCAGGCTATTGATGAGAAAAGATCAGTTGCTGAGGTTATAGCCAACCTTGATCCTGGATATCTATCAATTGCAGGGGCACAAGATAAATTCTCTGCAATAGTTAAAGATGATAAGTTCTATCTCCCAACTAACGGATCACCAACGACACATATTGTAAAAGTACCCATTTATAGATCGGGCGTTAAAGAATCGGTTTATAACGAATACTACTGTATGAAGCTAGCCTGTTTGGTGGGCCTCAATGTCGCAAAATGCACCGTTCTCGATCACAAGCAACATCCACTCTACATAACAAAGAGATATGATAGAACTGGTGGTAGTGAAATTAAAAGGATACATCAACAAGACTTTTGTCAGGCGCAAGGATTTGTCAGCGAAAACAAATATGAGTCAAACGGTGGCCCAACATTAAAAGATAATTACCAGCTTATAAAGACACAAGTTACTGTGGAAAAAAGATCTCAAGCACTATTCGATTACCTCGACTGGATTTGTTTTAACTTATTGATTGGCAACAACGACAGTCATTCAAAGAACCTCTCATTTTTATTAAATAATGGAAAAATTGAGTTAGCGCCTTTCTATGATTTAATATGTACGGCCATTTATCCAAAACTCAAAAAAGACTTCTCCTTTGTTATAGGCGATCGATTTGACGCAACTAGAGTCGGTGTGAATCAGTTTAAGCTGGTGGATGAAAGTCTAGGTCTAAAAGTTGGTACTATGGGGATGAAAGCAAAAAAGATGAGTGAAAAACTAATTGAGCACAAAGATAACCTTTTAGCCGAAGTAGAAAGTGAGCTGCCAGATACAAAAATTGTAAAAAGAATTTCAGCTTTAATAGGAAAGAGGTGTAAGAGCCTAGATAGGCAGGGCATATAAACTTCAACTTATGGCAATCCATAAGTTTTAAGGTTAAACCCGCAATAACTTAAACTCTCTTTTTAGAGTTGTTTACGGCATCATTAACTCAAGTTAACTGTAAATCTCTCATCACAC
>Ga0307983_1000181_pt1 | contig 33498 bp, 36 predicted proteins | sample OrgLakmetagen991_FD_201845 | JGI IMG/M metagenome (GOLD analysis project Ga0307983, IMG submission 201845) | Saline water microbial communities from Organic Lake, Antarctica - #991 | ecosystem: Environmental > Aquatic > Non-marine Saline and Alkaline > Saline | place: Antarctica: Organic Lake...
CTGACAAGGCGCGTAAAGAACTTGTAAACGCGGGGGTTGGCGAGCGTTACTGGCATATGCACTCTAGCCAACTGACGCGAACCGACGCCCTTAAGCGCGTGCTGACGGGTATCAAGCGGTATCACGAGATAAAGGGTCACAACCTCATTTTGAGCGGCGGGCTGGGCACAGGCAAAACGCAGGCGGCTATCTTGATCCTCAAAAAGGCTTTGCACGAAGGCGACACTGCCGTGCTGCAAAACCTCGGATTACTAGCTGTCACGGTGCGTGATGGTTATAGCGCCGGGTTTGACCAAGATAAACTTACCGAGCATGGCGCTATCACTCGCATGGCAACCCCCGACGTGCTGATACTAGACGATTTAGGCGCGGGCGAAACAAGTAATGCCGCCGTCGAACAGCGATTGCTTTATTTGGCACTCGAGCAGCGTTGCAACAACCGGAAAACCACCATTATCACTAGCAACCTAACGCTAGCAGAGCTGGTAAACGCTTACGGCAAACGCATCCTTAACCGCTTGCAACCAAGCACCACCATTACCTTCGAGGGTACTAACTGGCGGCTCGAGCAGAGCGGGGGCGGTTGGTGAGGCGTATAGGCGACATCACCCCGGCGATTGTAGCCAAAGCTGGCAACATCAGACCCATAAAACATATCCGCTGTTTGTTAGTTGGATACCGGGCGTTTTTTGGTTCGCAGACACCCGGCTATTGGGCACGCTACGATTTTTTTGATGACATAAACGGCGCAAGAGTGACCGTAGAAGGCTCCAACGAAAACGGCGTCACGTGGACGGGTGATGTGGCATCACTCCCGTTCGCGAACCCATTGCAAGCGTGGCACTACGCCATAGCTCATGGGGATAAGGGGGATTTATGACAGGTAAAGAACGTGTAACAGCCGTGCTAGACGCTGCTAAAGTGCTCACAGCAGACGAACCCGAACAACTTAACGACAGAGCTGTTATCGTCTCGGCTCTTGAGTGGCTAGCGTTACGTGAGGCTGTGCAAGCCTACGCCCGACTTGAAGAAGAAGAGTGAGCGGGTTTTCGCCGCTCGATAATCCCGACAGGGTCGAGCTAGAAATGCAACGCGAAGCCCTCGCCGGTATGCTGTGGGGGTTACGTCAAGAGTTACAACGCGCCCACGATAATAATGACGGTGGGCACGCGTTAACCGTCGAGACGGAGATACGCGAGACGATGTTAGAGATGGCTGCGCTATGATTTTCCGACCCATTTACAGCCCCCATCATGCAGACCAACTTTCGGAGCTGGCACAAAACCCCGGCATGACCCTGCAAGATTATGAACGCCGCCGGGCCGAGATATTACAAAGCACGCCCGACCCTGTCGAGTTTGGGCGCGAGTACGATGAAGTAATGACTAGGCGTCACGAAAGGCACGCTAGGCTACGCGCTACCATCGTGGACCTACTACAAGAGCATGGCGAGCTTAATACTGCACAAGTCGCTCGCCACCTAGGCGTTAAATCGCCGTACACGTTGCAAAAACATCTCTATTACTTAACAGGTAGCGGCGCGATCAAGTACCGCTCCGAATCACCAACCACAGGCGGACATAAGCTTTTTTGGCGGCTCATGCCAGAGAGGGCTAACCCATGACATTAACCGACCTACTAACCATGCAACGCGAGTTACAAACACACAGCGACACACAGCCCGAGACATTAGATCAAATCCGTATCGCACAGTTTGCCGAGTTGGGCGAAATTGTCCAGGCTATCAAGTGGGGTGTCGCACCAGTCGAAACATACCCAGCTTGGGCATGGTGGCATCGTGACAGCAAAGTGCCGGCGCAGCGTGATGTGTTGGCGGGTGAGTTGGCTGATCTGCTGTGTTTTATGTTACTCGAGATCGTTTGCCGCGTAGATAATTTTGGCGTGCTTATCCCAGAGCGTGACAAGTGGAGCGACAATTGGAGAAGCGCGTCACGCTCTGGGAAATTTACCAGTGAGGGCGTCTGGGATAACGTACATGGTTTAGTAAGCACAGGCTCGGTACGTCGGCTCGAGTGGTTTGTTTATTTTTGTGACCATCTCGGTTTTACTCAAAGCGAAATCGAGGCGGCATACAAAGCCGCCTACGATAAAAACGTGGCGCGGTGGCGGTCATGAGTTGGCGCGTTGAGGCAGCGTGACCACAACCTACAGACTAGACCACGCCGACGCTAAGCAATGGCTCACACAGCAGCCCGATGACAGTGTTGACTTTTTTCTGACAGACCCACCCTACAACTTGACGAGGTTAGGTTATGAAAACGACTGGGTATGGCATGCTGACAGCTTTGCGTTTTGGTGGCAGCAAGTCGAGCGGATAACCAAGCCTAACGCGTGGGTAGCTATGTTTGCGGTTAACCCGTTTGGGGCGCGTCTGATATGTAGCAACCTAGACGCGTTTTCCTACTCGTACACGTGGGTAAAATCGCGTAAGAGTAGCCCGTTAAACAGTAGCTGGCGTCCCTTGGGGCAGCATGAGGATGTGCATATGTTTTGTATGGGTGGTGCTAAGAGTGCGACATATAACCCACAGATGTTTGATGCTGACGCACTATGGAACGGCTCCCCAGCTCGTGGGGTGGGTAAACAATGGGGTGAATTTACCTTTGACGCTTGGGTTGAAACAGGTAAGCGCAAACCCGTAACAGCCCTGTATTTCCCCTCGCCAAAAAGGGTGTATTACGACGACGCCACACACCCCAGCCAAAAACCTGTTGAGCTGCTCGAGCACCTTATCGCAACCCATAGCAACCCCGGTGATACCATTGGCGACTCGTTCGCAGGCTCGGCGTCCTCGGGTATTGCAGCCGCTAAACAGGGGCGCTCATACCTAGCTTGCGAGAAAAGTGCGCACTGGGCTGAGCGTGGTAACAAGTCGCTGGCATGGCAGTACTCGCAGGAACCGTTGTTTTTTGAAGGGCATGATAACTATGCCGATTAGCCTAGACGACCCCATGTTTAAGGCGGCATGGCTCGAGCTACTCAACGCCGCAACCGCTCCGGATTACGAAGTATGCCTAAACCAAACACACGCACGTGAACGCTTGTCACCCCGTCAATGGGCGGGGTTCGTTAACCACCTGAAAGCACAGGGGTATATTGTGAACTACTACACCCGTTACCAGGGCGGGCGCAAAGGCCGTTTGCAGTACGCACAGATACCCGTTAAGGCTATCAGCGCACCTATTACGCTACCTGACAGTGCCTACCGTGCTCGAGTGTCTACAAGCACCCCCCTGCGTTACTGGGAATGGCTAGACAGAGAATGGCATCCCGAATTGTGGCAACAAGTCAAGACGCTATACCGGCAAAACGCGTGGCCTAAAGAGGTGTGCGCTGTCATCGCTCATGACCGTCCCCGCTCACGTGCTAACAGTGCGTTAGCCGTGTCATGGTGGCAACAAAACCGAGCACTACTGCTATACGCGTTATTGACCCGGCATTGCCCTATCAGTGAGCTAGCAACCTCGTACGTGGGATTACAAGATGAGACTATGTTCTACCGTTACATCTCGCAACAGTGGGGTTTACACTTTCGTTGTTGTGACCCGCCTCAACTACACCGTCAATACGTAGAGGGTGCCGGGTTTGTCGAGGGTCGCATATCGTGGGATAGCCACTTCGGCGCTTACAAGTTGGTTAGCGCCAAAAACCGAGCGCACTTGCTGCAATGGTCGCCAAACCGGGGGTTTTACCCGCTTGACCATCTGCAAGGTGACGTGCGTTTTGATCATCTGTGTCACCTTGACCCACACATAACCCCTGCGCAGCTTCTAAGAGACGTGACGGCGTTCTGTTACGACGCGGGGTTACCTCTACCGCAATACGACGTTAAGGGCGTGCTACGTGTCGATGAGCGGGTGATAACAGAGGTTTATGGGGTCATGCCACAAACTGCTAAGGCTAGTGCCAACGTTTGCGGCTGTCAGTACTTTGATGACGCCACGCTGACATGCGGGTTAACGCCTCGTAAGAAGCTCGAGCGTTGTGAGGATTTTTACCCGCTCGAGGTGGCTGATGCTGCCTAACGTTTATCGCACCTACCATACGGCACCTCATGACACGCAAAATACCTCATGACACGTGCCGACGATAACGACTATGTAGAGATATTCAGCGGACAAAAGGCCCGCCGTTGTCAGGCTCATACCAAGCGCGGTACACGTTGCAAGGCGGCGGCGGTAACAGGTTACGACGTGTGCAAAACCCACGGAGCGGGTACTCACAAGCGGGTTAAAGACGGCTCGAGAAAACCCCCCGGGCGCCCGATTATCCACGGGCTATACGCCACACGTGGCACGCAGCGCCTCTCAGAGTTGCAACAGCGCGTGCTCGAGGCTGACATAGCCATTGATGACACCTCGCAGGAGATTAACGTCATGCGCACCGCCCTGCTAGGTCTCTACGAGTTAGAACCCGAGATACAAATCATGAGGGACAAGCTAAAAGGGATTGTCGAAGGTGGCTCGAGCGTCCCTGAAGAAATCATCGCGGCAGCTAAGTCATTACATCGGCTCGAGGGTTACCTAGACCGTTTGCAGTTTGCCGCTGGCAACGTCATTAAGGGTGTCAAGTTAACCGCTGAAACCAAGTCTAAGACCGCTGAAGCTAAAGCTTACAGCACATACAGCGACATGCTGGAAAGCACTAAAAACATCATGATCGACATGTTTGGGATACAGGATTACAGGACATTTTACGCTCGAGTGCAACGCGAGATACTCGGTCCTAAAGGGGTGAGGGGTGATGAGTAAGTATGTGAGGTTGCGTGATGTGCATGAGCGACCCTGAAAGCATGCCTTACCTCGAGCTACGCAAACTCATCAAACAAAGTGGCGGCACCTCATGGCGTGACCTGATACCCGCTCAAACGTCCGTTAAGAGCCTCGGTAAACAGGCGATGGCTACACGTGTCGAAGCGTGCTCGAGCAAGCTGTATCGTGAGCACGCTCAACGTGAGAGTGCTACTAGGGGGCGCAAGGTAGGACCTGAAGAGTTATTCCAGCGAGATTACGACACCCTTGCTAGGGATCATGGCGTTCACTATCACACCTACAATTCTAAGTACAGTGCCCCGGGCTTTTTGGATAACGTCACCATCGGTAAGCTGTTGGTTGTGAGTGAGCTGAAAGTCAAACCAAACAAGGCTACCCCCGCTCAAAAAGCGTGGCTCGAGGCGTGGCGTACTTGGTTTGTTAGTGCCGGGGTATCGGCTGATCATGCCGTGGTTGGTTTGTGGTACCCGGAAGACTGGCTCGAGATATTAGAGGTGTTTCATGTTCGAGGGTGAGTACATTAGACTAACTGACAAGGGGCTTGCACCCCCGCCTCGGGTGTTTGGGGTAGATGAGTTACACCACTTTGGTAAGTGGGCGGGGTTGTCCGGGGTGCTACCTGAAGGCCCGGGCGGGCGGCGGTTCGGCCTTGCAGATAGACCATGGCTACGACCCCTCTACGATGAGACTAGAGACGCTGTAAGCCACAGGCGTGTGTATATGAAAGCTGCGCAGATGGGGTTAACGACCCGGATGCTCTACCGGGCTATGTGGTTAACGGCTGACAGCGATACCCGCGCTAACGTTGCGCTTATGTTTCCCACAGCTAGCGACGTACAAGATCTGAACAAGACGCGGTTCAGGCCTGCTATCCGCTCGAGTGCCAAGATGCTCGAGCTTATTAGCGACGTTGACGCCGTTGAGGTGGTACGCATCGGCGTGTCCAACATGCGTTTTCGCGGCATGCGTAGTGGTGTCGGTATGGACTCGTTTCCGGCTGACATGCTGTTGTTTGATGAGGTGCGCCTTATGGACAGAGCAAGCATCGAGCGGGTCTTTTACCGCCTTACTGACAGTGCCTACATTGACGCTCGAGGTAACCAGGGGATCATCGAGCTAAACAGTACCGCCGGGTTCCCAGATGAGGACATTCACTACTATTTCAAACAATCCACCATGCACACATGGCACGCGTTCTGTCGTACCCACGGGGCGATTGATGTTGCCGAGGCGTTCCCGGAATGCGTAGACACCCGCACTATGAGATACGTTTGCCCTCGGTGCGGTAACGAGATACATCCCGAGCGGGGCGATTATATTCGCCTTGGTAGTGAGGATGCACCGTGGCAGGGTTACGCGTTTAATCAGCTAGCCAAGGGCAAAACGGCGTTACCTGGCATCATGCAACAGTTTGACCGCATGGTGATACAAGGGGTTAATCCTAGTGAGTTTTACAACAGCACGTTAGGGCGCCCCCACCAAGACCCCGACGCGGTGCTAGTGCCCCCGGCGGTGTTTGATAGGTCTATTGGACTCGAGCCAAACTACACCGCACCAATAGAGGGCACTAACTGGAACCCCGACGGGTATCCGGTCACGATGGGAATTGACCAAAGGGGTGTTGAAAAGCACGTGAGCGTGTGGCGATGGGGCGCGATGGGGCGTATGTACCTTGTCTACCTCGAGACAGTTGAAGCAAGCGGTGCGGCGGCTGTGGGACGCTGTGAGCACTTGTTTAAGGCGTGGCACTGTGACCTGTTAGTGGTAGACGCTTACCCGTCTTACGACTTTGCTCGAGACTTAGCTCGCAAGCTACCCCGGGGTAAAACCTACCTAGCCGAGTATCACGGTAGCCAAATACAGCCTATTGAATGGCTAGACGGGCGCGAACGTGACAACAAAAAGACGCGGCGCTCGAGCGGCGAGGCAAAATACAGCTATCTTGTGACCATCAATCGCTACTTGCACCTGTTGCAATGGCTCATGATGTGGGTAAACGGGCGGGTAGTGCTACCGGCTAACGCGGCTGACATGGTGCAAGAACGCACCCTCAACAGCTTACGAATGTCCGTGCAGCAAGTATTCGACATGCAAAACCACTTTCGCAACATAGCCCGGGTGAACGTCACAAGGCTCGAGCGCAACCCTGAAACGGGCGAAAGTATGGACACAGGCTCGAGGCGCTACACGTTCCGCAACCTAGCCCTAGACCCTCACTGGGTACACAGCAGCGGTTATGCCCTCGCTGGTCTCATGCGTCAAACAGGTACAACACAGCTATTTCACGGCTTGCGCACGCAAGAACCCAAACCCGTAAAGACATACCGAGCGCAAATAACCAACGTGTTACCCGATGAGATCCTCACGCACTCCAAAAAGACGTGCGGCGGCTGTCGCTTTTTTGACAATCCACAAGGCACGCCAATGGGTACGTGCATGAATAAAAAGTTACAGCTCGAGCATGGTGCATCTGCGCCTCTACGCACCCCGGCAAAGGCTACGAGCTGCAAGTATTGGCGTAAGCCCAAGCACTGACACACACCCTGCTCAAAACTAGCGTATGAGGATTCTATTGTTGCTGACAGCGTTGCTAGCGCTAACAGGGTGCATCCCTACGCAAAAAACATGTGGGGTGCTGTCTACCGAGGCCTATGCAGAGGTGCTAGACAAGACAGGCGATAACCAACAAGCCGCACGCAGTGAGGCTCGAGTGTTTGTCTCGTGCATCGAAGCACGCTATGGGGGCCAATAATGCCAAACATTGCTAACGAGGTCTTGCGCTGGTTGTCTGACTTTGGCTTGCTAGCTATCATGGCGGGTGCGGCGTTCCCATTGCTCTATAAAATCACGGCGCGGTTTGCTGAATACAGCGATAACGACCGTCGTAACGGGGCCTGGGCACGGGTGCAACGCCAATTTGTGTTTGCTGGTATTGCGGCGCTCGAGGCGGGTGTGCGTGAGGGTATCAGTCGCCTCGAGGATGACGGCACCTGGAGCCGTGTCGATCGTGACGCCATCTTAGAAATTGCCTACAGTAAGTTCACCCGCTTGGTACAAAATGCCGATGTAGCACTACTTTACGGTGGCGATACCGAGGCTTATAAGGACATCATCAAACAGGGGGTCGAGGGGTCGCTATCGCTCGAGGGACTCATCTCAAGGCAGCGTCATGGTGAGTGATGCCAAACGGTTTACCCCTAAGCAAGCCAAACGGTTTACCCCTAAGCAAACAGCGCGGGCCTGGAACTACCCGCCCTTTTACTACCTCAAAAACCTAGCAAGCATGCTCATGCTCACCATGAGCGGGGCGTTTATGCTCGAGCCACTACAAGGGGTCTATGAACCGCTAGCGTTTGGTGGGCGGGTGTCTAACGGCTACTACGCTATCGGGGCGCTTGTGATGGCTGTGTGGTTGTTTGTGTGCCATCCTCACACGCTGCTAGGGCGCCTTGGTTATCTCGCTACCGCGACGTTTTGTCTGGGTATCTCGATTGTCTATCTGCAAGGCGACATCTACATGGGGGCGGCTATGTTTCTAGTGTTGAGCGTGTACCTAGGGCGCGCCTTTGTGAGTAGCTAGCGTGACGTGGTTTGTCACGCTGGTACAACTATCTACCGAAACTCAAACCAATAACCCTAGCGGGGCGCTCGCGTGGATTGCAATTATCATCCCAGCACTGCTAACGCTACTCAAGGCGTTTAGCGAACACGGCAAAACGGCCATTGAGAGGCGCCGGGCCGATACGACGATGTGGGAATCGTTTGCAGATAAATCTAACGACTTACGCGATGATCTTATTGTGAGGCTTAACGAAGCCGACGAACGCTACCGGGCGCTCGAGGCGCGTTATGACAGTGCCATAGCAGACCTAAAATCGTTTACCAAAAAGCACAATGACCTGCTAGCCATACACGCCAAAATGAGCGGGCGGCTCGAGATATACGAAGCATGTCCTAAGTCTGAGTGCCCTTACCGGGGGCGCTTTGCGCTAAAACCGAGCGATGTTTAAGCGCAAAAAAGACCCCGCCAAACCAAAGACTAGCGACCCCACACGCACCACACACCGGGGTGCTATTGACCCCAGTGAACCCTTACGGCACCCGAGCGTTAACGATGAACTAATTGGCGAACTGATTAACCTAACGGCTAAATACGAACGCCTTAAGGACTACGCTCGAGATAAAAACAGCTTAATTGAGACGCTCGGGGATGCCAACGATAACCTTGTAGCTAAGATTGAATCACTCGAGGGTGACCTAAAAGCGGTTTACAGAGAGCTACAAAAAACCCGTGCGGCGCGGTTACGCTTACGTGATGAGCTGGGCAACGTGCGAACGCGACTAGTAGACTCACAGAGGCTGTACGGGCTACTAGTCGAGCAGTACGCACAAATGAGTCACAGCTATCTTGACGGGGTAGCAGATGAGCGGCTGATTGCTAGGGCAAAAGCATTTTTAGACAAAGAAGAACCCGCCCAAGACTAAGGGCGGGACACGTCCCCCGACGCGACTACTTAGCGTAGGGGGTTTTTGGTGTGAGGATTACTCGACTCGAGGGTTTATCCGGTGCACCCCGGGCGTGTCATAGCGGGTCACGTCGCTTTCGGCATGTCCCTGATTCTTGTACAGCGCCCCTAGCGCGCTATACAGTGCCAAGCCGTCCAAGAATACCGCGTCGTTACCGTAAGCCCCTTCAGGCAGCCCCCTGTCAAGCGTGAGGCTAGTGCTAGCAGATGCCCTCGTAAAGTTATGTGATACCCCTTTAACGTAGTACATAGAGCGCGTGGTGTCATCGTTTGCAATGTGGTTAAGCAGCACCCGCTCACCAATGCCTATGTGGGGTGCCAACCGGATGCCAACGCTACCACCTCGGTACCCGTCAAGACGGTTGTTTTGTGTAGCGAGACGCCAATTGAGACGCGTGAAAAAATCCCCAAACGCACCCCCCGCCTTGTCTACACCCTCGCCTAGCAGGTACGTACCCCACGTGAGTGGGCGGTATCCGTGGCGTTTCCACTCACGATCATTGATGATAGCCGGGGCGTACGTCATGCTTGACATCTCATCAAACGAGAATGCTTTGGGCGTGGTCAGGAAAAAATTGTAGATACCGTCATCAAAGTCGGTCATACTTTGTTGGTTGACGGGGTGTAGGCGCAAACTAGGCTCGAGCAGGTTATGGAGCGGTAGGCTATTCCACACGCCATAGTTGACGCTGTTGCCATCCTCACTGTGTGGGTATGGCGTCGGGCGCATGATAAACGCGTGGGTACTGTTATCCTCACCCCACACCCTGCCGTAAGACTTGCTACCAGCGAACGCGTCAAGGTTGCGTGTCTGTTTGATGAGCAGCTCGTTTAACGGCTGCTCGCTGTACGATTCCAAAAAACCCCAAAACGAACCCTCGTACTGTTGCCACAGTAGCGTGAAATCGCCTATGCCGGGCACGCTATCAAAAGCAAGCGACAACAGGTCTTTAAGCGTTCCCTGTGGGCGCTCCATACGCAAAGCCGTAAACGCTACTCGAGTAGTAAAATTAAACATGGCTTCGGCTAACGACTTGCCTTGAATGTCATCAGGTGGTAACTGACTAAACGTTTTGAGTAGTCCCTCGAGGTATCCAAGCGCCAAAAAATAACTAATCGACTCATTTAACAGCGGCCCAGCTAAGCTCGAGCCGCTTAAGCTTGCTACCTGTGAGGCTTGATTCTCGGCGGTAGTTTGTGGCGTTGACAAGCTTTGCACCATGCCTACCATCACCGTGTAGGGTTCAGCCGCAACCCCAAAGCGGCTGTCGTAGTTAATGAGGCTCACCTCTACCATGTCACCAAGGTTCAGGAACTCGGTATAGGGCGTGCCTTGGTAGGCATGGGGTAGCGTTAGTGACCACGTGGGAATTGTCCCGATAGCGTGCTGGTCTGCATATTGCACTACGTCATTACTCACATCAATGCTCGAGCCGTCGGCTAGATGCAACACTACCGTGATGTCATATTCGCTAATCATATGTGACACGCTACGGCGTTTATGCTGTCAGCATGTTGACAGGTATGCATGAAGCGCAGGTTATTAGCGCCTTACCAGACGGGCGTTTGCAGGTCATGTTGCGTGATGCGAACGCACTTAGCGCCAAAGGCCACACGGTGCGGGTACTCAAAAAGCGAGCAAGCCGCTCGAGCGGGTCATACGGGTTACCCACACAAGGCGACTGGGGTATCGTGGCTTTTACCGTACAGGACGGGCGTAACGGTTATTGGTTAGGTAGTTTTGATGATGACTATTCGAGTTTAAACCCGGATGAGCTGCTCGAGGTTGACCCCATGGCCGAATTAGAGCATCACCCCGGCGATCAATACACGGTGCATCATGGCGATGGCAGCGATGAAACGCGTTACCCAGACGGCACCCTGTTTAAGATCCAAACCAGTAAAGACGGGTCACTGTCTAACGCGGGGTTGCGTGCGCAGCCTACCGAGCGTTACGCACGGCGCAAAGCGGGTGAAGCTACCTCGAGCCGCGAGGGTTTTCAACCGCACACAGAGCCACCTGTAGACATCACCCTAAGACATGCCAGCGGCGCGTCATTTGAGATGACAGCCGACGGTAACGTTAACCTAGCTACCCCACAAGGGCATTCCCTACGTGTGCACGATGGTACCGAGCGGGTACGTGCTGATACCTACCCGCATGACGTTACAGGCACCCCTGAAGAGGATGCCGGGCGGGTTAACAGTGAGATTCACCTCGAGACAGAACAGGGTCACAAGGTGGTATTGCATGATGACCCGCAAAACAATCAAGACCGCCACATCGCTGTCAGCACCCCCAAAGGGCACCGCGTCGAGTTGCGTGATAGTGGCGAGGTAAAAACCACCATTAGCACCCCGGCGGGTTACACCATTGAACTGCACGATGATAAAAAGACCATCACCCTCATAACCCCCGGCGGGAGGGCTATCACCCTAGATGACAGCGGACAAAACATCACTATAGACGACCCCAAAAGCCTTGTCCTAAAAGCGCCTATGTGGTCAAGCGAGGGACGCCTAGCCAACCTAAACCACAGCACTATGAACCTAGCAGGCGGCGGCCCTGGAGTAGCCCGTATTGGTGACGTGGTGCAAGTGACCATTGCTAGTGGCTCGAGCGCGGGTGTGTGGCCCGGGGTCATTGTGAGCGGTTCAGCTAAGGTGTTTAGCGGGTGATTATGTTCAGGATGCTCGAGGCTGACATGGCACGCTTGCACAACGTGAGCGTTAGTCAAGTAGCCCCTGATGGTATTTGGCAGTTTCCCGTCGGGGCACAGTCACAAAGCCGTCAACAGCAAGCACGCTTGCAACGGCTCGAGGGGTTTTACAGCACAACATTTCAAGGTCATGGGTTAAGTGCCCCAAGGTTTTCGCTCGAGGCGACCCTTGGTAGCAAAGTTAAGCTAGTAGGCAACACCCCCACAACACCACGCGACATGATTAAGGACTTTGAGGCATACATCCGGTACTATTTCGAGGCGCGGCAGCAGCTCATGCGTAACCGCGAACCGCTCATCTACCTAGCGTTTGATGACTATGTGAACGCGTTACATTGGATCATCGCACCCGATGGGATGCCACAAGTGCGTGATAGTGCTCGAGAGCCTTTGCGCCCTACTCTGTCATTTAATTTCAATGGCGTCGTAGAGTTAACCGAGACGGCAAACGAACTGCAAACCGACACGCTACCCCGCGAGCTATCACCTAACAGTCAGGCGGGTATCAAGCGAGAGTTAGCGCCCTATACGGAGTTTGAGGATGTGTTGACACAGTGAACGTTATTCAGACTGTTAACGGGCGGCTCGGGCCGGCTAACATCAAACAACAACTAGCTGACCTCATCACCGCTCGCAACCTAGTTATTTTAGATGTTGGTTTGCGACAACTTGACGGCGTTCGCAGCGAGCTCAACAACGCCTTGCTAAGGTCAATGAGTGACGCCTCTACAGATGCCCTAACCCTAGTTGTAGAGGCACTAGACGCCCTTAGGCATGAGATTATCAAACGCACTCGCACAGCGCATGATGGCACGCTCGAGCCAACTGAGACGCTAGACATCACTGCCTTGGTAGGCATCGCCATAAAGCGTGGACGCACGCCGTCGACAACAGTGCAAGAAATGGCGACAGCGTTAGAAGCAGCAGCACAGCTCACACGGGGCATTCGCGCTCGAGCCGATGCACTAGACATCATGGCGGCTCGAGCCGTGCGTATGGCGTTTGAGAGTGATTTCAGCGGTATTTCGTTTATGTATGAGGTGGTTGGTTATGTGTGCGTTTACGCTCTGTCAATACGTAATGAAGATGAGTACAAACGGCGGCGGCTCGAGCTTGCTTTGGGGTTTGCTCGTGACGCCCTGGAGATAAGCTAATGCCCTATGCGCAATACACCATTAAGGGTAACGACAACATCCGCAACCTGTCACATCGGCTACTAGGTGACTTTACGAAGTGGCGTGAGCTTGTCGCTATAAACGAGCTTGACCCGCCTTTCATTGTGCCTGATAAAGCGGCGTTTTTAGCTCGAGGGTTACGGGTATTAGAACCAAGTGATGTGCTGTTTTACCCCCGTGGCGAACAGCGTCAACAGGATCAGCAAACCCGCTTGCACCCCTACGGGCGCGATGTGAATATGAACCCAGACGGGTATCTCGTGTTTCAGGGCGGTACGTTAGCTCTCACGTCTGGCATTGCGAACCTAAGTCAAGCCCTTACCCGGCGGTTAAATACCCGTTTGGGTAACCTACCTGCGCACCCTGATACCTATGGACATGTGATGTATAGCTATATCGGGCGGGTCGCGAATCAGGCGATACTCGAGACCATCTTGCTAGAAGCGCGCCGGGCCACAACTGCTGACAGCCGCGTAGCAAGTGTGCAAGCTACTGCGACTACTTCATCGGATACGGGTTTGGTGACGCTCACAGCCTATGCCACAACACAAGAGCAGAGTGTAGGGGTGCTCGAGGTAACCCAAACAGTACGCGTCTAACACGCACAAGCGCACACAATGGGGTATGCAGTCATACGCGTTTAAGTCGTTAGATCAAGCTGTCTGGGAGATGTTAGCCCTATTTAGGGCACGCTCGAGCATTTCACCTGATGTCGAACCCGGTAGCGTGTTGCGAACGGTTTTTGAAGCGGCGGGTTTCCAGGTCGAAGACCTTACCTACCGTTTTGATGACGCTGTTAACGACGCCATACCAGAAGCCGTATATACCGCGTTTGGGTTCCCACGTAAGACAGGCCGCCGGGCGCAGGCTAGCGTGCGGTTCACCCGCAACTCAGCAAGCACAGTAACCCTTACAATCCCGCAAGGTTACCGCGTGTCACGTCCCGACGGTTTTGAATACCAGACCATGCAAAACGCCACCATTCACCCGGGACGTGTTGACACCACCGTGACTGTTGAGGCACTACTCGAGGGTGTTGAGGGTAACAGCACGGTGGGCACGATCACCCGTTTACGCTCGAGCATACCTACCATCCAGGATGTGGCCAACATCACCCCGGCGGGTGGTGGCGACGACAGCGAAGACCCCGAAGCACAACAAAAGCGGTTTGCGTTGTACCTAGCACAGTTACACCGCTCTACTATTCCAGCGTTAGCGGCTTATGCTTTTACGAGTAGCACGCTAGCAGGTGAGGCAGTGAGTGATGTGGTGGTGCTTGACCGCGTGACGCGGCGTTCACTACCCCCTGGCATCGTACAGGTCATTGTCGATAACGGCGCGGGTACTATCAGCCCGGGGCTTGTCTCTGTCGTGCAATCACAAATGGATAGGTACCGAGCGGCGGGGGCGTTTATAACCGCGTTTGGTGCAAGGGCATACCCTATTGACATGCGTTTTGATATTGACGCACCGCCCGAGGTACAACCCCTGTGCGACGCGGCAGCATCCGAGTACCTTAGCAACTTAGGTATTGGTGAGAAATTCAGCTATGAGAATGCCATTACAGCCGTCACCAACGCAAGCCCCCGCATTCGTGAGATAACGCTAACCTCACCACAGGGTGATGTGTTTGCGGGTTACAGCGATGTAATCACACCGGGGCAAATACGCTCGAGGGTGCTCTGACACGTTACACTCTAGACATGGCATCGCTTACCAATTACACTAAAGACGGTCTTATCAACCTGATTTTTAGCGCGGCGGCGTTTACCGCTCCAACAACCCTATACGTGAGCTTGCACACCGCGTCACCGGGCGGCACGGGTGCCAACGAGGTGGGCGGCGGTAGCTACGCACGCCAAGTAGTCACGTTTACCAACAGCACGGGGGGCGCAGGTGCTGTTGAAAATGAAACCGAAATGGAGTTCACCATGCCCCTGGTGAGCGTTAGTCACTTTGCTATCTGGGATGCTGCTACGGCGGGTAACTCTGTGTGGCAGGGCGAACTACGAGACAGCGGCGGTAACCCCGTTACCCGTTCGTTTGTCGATGGCGATATTTTTCGCGTGGCTATAGGCGGCCTTGATTGCACTATCGTTTAGGCTATGGCGCTACCTATACGCCTTTTGTAGACAAGGCTAACCGGGACTGTTATGTCAACTATTGACGCAAACCTACAAAGCGAAGCCGCCTCAAGCGGTACCTTGTTTGGCACGAGGGTCGTTACCGGTTGGTCAACAAACGGGGCACTATCCGACGGGGCGGCGGTTGGTATCAGCACTAACTACGGCTTCGGCCGGGGTACGGCTCGAGCGTTTAGTAACATGTTTGGTGGCTTGTCCTACGAGAGTCGCGACTTGGTACCCGCAATGCCTATCAACTTTGGGACACTCTCGAGCACACGGGTGCGTGAGGGCGAGCAGTACTTGCTACCAGACTGGTTTGCCCGAGACCATGACAACCAAGGGTTTTTGGAGGCTATGTGGCACGCGCTCGAGGCTACAGACCCTGAGTTTGCAGCCGAGATGCTACACCTCAAAACCGCACCTTATCCCTACTTGGATACCCACGGGGCGGTGTATGGCGTTGACCGGGGCGTGTTTGAGCTTGACGATAGTTACCGTCAACGCATCCTCTGTGAGGTGCTGATAGTGCGCAGCCGGGCCCCTGGCATCCGAGATTATGTGATGTGCCAAGCGGGTATCAGCATCCGGCTGTACGACCCCAAACCCTTTGAGGCGCGGGGTTGCAATATCAACTACCTAGACGGTACATGGTCACTTGACGGTAGTGTGACGCTTGGTTGTGTGGATTATCTGTGGCACTACCTAGACGGTACATGGTCACTTGACGGTAGCGTGACACTCAGTACGTTTACGCTCGAGGCGATACCCGGCGAAATAACAACCCGACACCCCCCGGCGACATTTTTGGTAGACATCTTGGATGCCAACGGCGATCAAGAACGTGCCTTGGATAAAGTGAACGCGGCAAAAGACGCTATAGACCGCTCGAGGGCGGCGGGTATGATTCCGGTGTACGGGCTTGAGATGTTCTTGTGGGCGTACTGGTCACAACCCGACTCACACGTGCGCAAACACTTAACGCGGCGTGTTTATGCCTACTTTGGCAATCAACACGTGGTTTATCAAATTGAGTCACAGACGGGTGAAACGATTGTAGTTGACACTATCAATAATCGGGGTGCACTGCCTAGCAACACCCCACAACCCGCCCCACCCGAATCAGTAGACGCGTTAGCTACCGAGCGGTACTCACAAGGGTATGCCAGCGGTTATAACGACGGGTTAGACCGGGCGCGTAATGACCTTGTAAACAGCGGCGTACTAACGCTCGGTCAGGCGCAGTCAATAGGTGATGAGACTAACCCCGGTGGCACGCTCACGTTTGCCGACAGAGTAGACGGTAGCACCACAGGCACTAACACCACAAGCACCACAAGCACCCCCACAACACCCCAAAGCACCCCTGTAGCAATCCCACGGTCACTAGCTGGCAACTATGACGCAGGGTTCGACGCTGGCTACCAAGCGGGGTTTGGTGACGGCTCGAGCAATGGCCCCCGTTACCCGTCGTTCCCAGGTCAAGCGGGGCGATTCTTTTTGTCACCCAATGAAACAAACCAACCGATATTCAGGCTCGGTAGCACCTCGTTTTTTGTGTTTGACCCCAAAACATACTACAAAGGGACGGTGCCCACGCTGTCACGGCTACGCAAGCACTTGCGCCGTGAGGGTTACGCTCGGTTTGGTTACGGCTCGAGTATACGCGCCTACGAGACCACGCCACTAATCGTACCTACCCCTCGAGGCGAAACAACGATAAACCTACACGTTGACAACCGAGATGATACCTATGATGGCTTCGGTCACTGGAGACTTGTTATCTATGAGGTAAACGTACACAACACGCTCGATGCCGACGGCGTTGCTATCGCACGTTTAAGCCTGTTTAGTGATGACAACACCATCGACAAAACGCAGGACAGTAACTACTTTGATGAAGCATTTAGCTCGAGCGGTGCCGATCCCGCGCTGGCATTTACACCCGATTTGTTACCGCAATGGCAGGCAACAGAAACGACATATCCGCAACATATCGGGGTGTCATTCAAGCTGCCATTATTAGTGCATGCATACCGGGTGCAAGTTGTCGAGCGGGTGATAGAAATAGACCCTGAAACAGGCCTTGAAACAGTGCTCGAGCGCTTTGCAAGCCCCCGTAAGTGGACACTACAAGCCTCACACGATGGCGAACTATGGACAGACATTCACACAGCCGCACAGCAAGCGCAATGGACAATAGGCGAAGAGCGTCTTTTTGTTATCGGTAACGACTATTCACGCCCTTGACAGAGCGCACCGGGCGGTGTAAGTTGAACTTACGGTTTTTTTCATAGGACAGACTCTGAGAGGGGTCTGTTTCTCTTTTGTCTTGACGCTGCGACGCCTTTTGAGTACAGTTTTGTTACGTACTTAACGGGCGTTTTTCAATGAGACGGGGCAAAGCGTGGCGAAATATACCTCACAGGTCAAGGCGCGTACAGGTGACACCACCAATGTTTTTATAAGCCAACGTGAGCGGCGGCGGGGGTTTTACATGTACCGTTGGTATTTTACCCACCACATATACAGGTACGAGTATGGCTGGGGTGATGAGCCTGTCAGTGTGCGTTTTGCGCGTCTGTGGCACCTGCTGGAAGAACCCGCCCTAACACAGCGCCCTTGGCATGTTAGCTATTTTGCCTCGAGCAATCCTAGTGACGCCGCTCGAGCGTTTGACCCTGACAGTAGTGATGGTTGGTACAGCGAGTTTGATTACGACAGCGATACCTCTAAGCACTATCTCGGTATACAGTTTGACAGACGCGTGCTAGTGCATCACTACGACCTAGCACCCGATGAGTTTAGTCGCGAGCCTACGTCATGGGTATTGCAAGGCAGTAACGACGGGGTAGGCTGGACGGGTATTCACATCGTGACGGCGTTCGACTGGGAACCGTTCTTCGATGGCAGTACCGAGCATGACGACTTTGTGCGGTTTGACGTTGACCACATCCGGCGTAGCGTCTAATGGACTACGTGCAGATATGGATAGGTAGTGATGAGGCGCTCGAGGCATTTGATGAACACATGGCCACCGTGCGGGCGCGTGTCGGCATCGATGACGGCTATGAGTTAGTGCGTCCCGAACCGATACCGGGGCTAACGCCACATGACCAAAGCAACTTACTACGGGTCGAGCTGGCAACCCATAGCCCAAACCTCTGTTATGTAGACGTTGACTGCAAGCTGTTTAGCGTGCCTGAGATGCACCCTAGTGCGCCCTATGCGGGTAAGCACAGTTATCACGTGTCTGGTTACCTGTTTTTTGTCAACGGGCATACAGCGACGTTCGAGCGCATTAGACAGCGACAAGTAAGGCTGCTCGAGCAAAACGCTAAAGCGGATATATACGGGCGGTTTGGGGTTTGGCAACTTGCGCAAACCGAGGTGTTCAGACGGGTGCCAAAAGAATGCTATCGCCACGAATACACAACCTTGAGACAACGGCGTAAAAGTGTACGGCTGCTGACTGACACACAAAACGGCTAACAGTAGAGCATGGCCGAAACTATCCTAACCAGAGAATTGAGACTCAGACAAGCACAGTTGTTGCTAGGCGCAAACGTGCCTCAACCTGTGCCTGATGAGGTTAAGTGGGGTTACACCGGGGTACCTAATCCGGTGCTACCTACCAACGCGGCAAACATCGTTACCAGCTTAGTTAACGAGGTTGCTAGCACTAACGAGATTAGGCCGTTTTTAGAGGGTGACTCGGTAGCAGTCGAATCAACGCTACGCAACGATCAGGAGACGGGGGCAATCACCATCAACGAAGTGGGTGTCTTGAGCGGCGGTACCTTAATTGGTTACGCCATTTTTCGTGAGGTTTACCTCGAGCCAGCCGATGAATACACGTTCGTTTTTAACCTGTTAGGTGGTGGCGACGATGCCTGAAGTAGTCGGTAACCGTAGTGGGGTTTTTAGCGACCGCATAGAAGCACTTGAGTCACTAGACGCCGCCGCACCTGAATTGTGGAATACCCCGCACCAACAGCTAGTAACTAACGACGTGCTGTTACAAGTCGCCACAGCAACGCTCGAGACACGCGTCAACAGCCTCGAGCAGGGCGGCGGGACTACAGGCAATAACACCATCGATGACAACGCCGTAGGCAACCGCACAATTAACCCGGGGCTAGCCCCTAGCAGTAATGGCCCTGCAAGTCTTACTCAGTGGCTATCGTTTTTAGCCAACCGCATTAAGGCGATTGTGGGTAGTAGCAACTGGTATGACGCGCCACAGGCTAGCCTAAATGACCTTGACACCCGCTTGAGTGCGCTCGAGGGTGCAGGTGGTAGTGGTCTAGCGTATGACATTAGCGGGTTTCACCCTGGGGTCATGAGTGCGAGCGGTACAGCACTTGCGTTTGTGGCAGCGCGTGAGGTGGATCTACCAGCGGGTGCGAGCGGTAGTGCACGGGCGTCTGTGGCTGCCGGGGCTACTACTACCCTACAAATCCGCAAGAACGGCTCGAGCGTTGGTAGCATCACCTTTAACGCGTCGAATGCTATAGGCGTGGTGAGCGTACCCTCGAGCCAAACACTAGCAGCAGGTGACACGCTCGAGGTAGTTGGCCCCGCATCAGCCGATGCGAACTTAGCTAACATTTCTATCACCCTCACCGGGGCACTGTAATGGCGCTAGTGAGCGTCCCTGAGTTTGGCGGGGGCGCTACTAGCGTACCAGCGGTAGCAACACGCAACATCCTAGCGGCGGGTATTGAAGCTATGAGCGGGGCGCACGATTTGATTGTGTTTGATGGTAACGACTCCGAGGTGTGGAGCGTTAAAACGCCCGGTGATAACCTACAGAGCGCAATTATGGTCAATAACACGGGGGTTGTTTACGCGTCTCATATCTCATGGGTAGATGACAATAGCGACGGCATTATTGACGCCGTGGAACGGAGGTACGGGCTAGTTGCCTATAACGAGCTTGGGGTCGAAGCGTGGGATGTGCCGTTTGAGGGTTCGATCGTTGATGTCTGGAGTGTACCCGCCGGGGTGTTGCTTGCACTGGGTACTACCGGTGAGGTTAAGCGAGTAGACACAACAGGTGCCGAGGTGTGGTCTTACGCCGGACTGATAACCCCGGCGGTTAGCATTATGCAAAACAGTGACGGTGACGTATTCGCCTGTTCGCGCTCGGTAGTGCATAAATTGACGTTTGGCGGCGGGTTTGTGTGGGCGCTCGAGGCTGATCCTAACTATCCGTTTACTTGTTTGAGTGCTCGAGCGGGGGGTGGCTGTTTTGTATCACAAGGGCGTGACGTGCTGTTTTTGGATAACGACGGCTTAATGGACGGGCCTACGTTCCACGGTTTTGGGGGTGACATAAAACAGATGCGACCCATGCCGGGCGGCGGGTTTGTAGGCTGTGCTCGAGATGGCACAGTGCGCCGCGTTAGTAACAATGGCTTGCAGATATGGCGTTACAACGTCCCTAACGGGGCCGAGGTGCAAAGCGTAGACGTAGCCTTAGACGGCTCGGTAGTTGCGGGCGGTGTAGACGGGTTTGTGTACCGTATAGGCGCCGACGGTGTGGGTTACGGTGCACCCTACAATGCCAACCTCAACACGCTGTTTAGTGTCAGCATCATTTAATATCTTACCGTTTTGTGTCCGTCGACAAACGGAATGATCATCAGTAGTCCCTCGTAGACATATTCACGGTGTCGCCTCGGTCAATCAAGCATTGCGTGTAATCACCAAGGGCCTCTGTGTAAGGCACACCCCGCTCGAGCGCAAGGTCGTAGCGTTGTTCGCAGGTAAATTCGGCGCTAGGGCCCGAGGTTGCTGAACACGCCACCAACACCAACAACGCAACCAGCGTCACGCCGACAGCAAACGAACGCGACAACATCCACTTATTGATGCGGTTGCGGACGCGTTGCCAGGGTAAGTTCGTATGTTGTGAGGCGGGTTGTGTTAACATCACGTTATCTCCTTTTGGTGGGCTGTTAATGCAGCCCTTTTTTATTTTTGTTCGGTTGAGCCGGGGGGGGAGCCCCCCGGCTGTGCGGGTAGACCTATGCAAACTAGGTGGGTAAGCCGTCTTCGGACAAGACGGCTGACCCGCCATCAAAATCTACCCAGTAGCAATCCTGAAGCTCGTCAACCGTTTGCGGCTGCCACCCTTGCCAGTCGGTGGTCGTAAAGCCGATCTCGTCCTTATGGTACATAACGACGGATATGGTCGGTTTCTCGCCGTCAGGGGTGATAATGGTCCACGCCTCTAGGCTGACTTGCTCGCCAAGACTAGCGAGACAATCTTTCGCGATTACTTCGTAGTTGTTCGGGTTGTGGCGGTTGTAGCTTTTCATGTGAATCTCCTTTGGGTGGGCTGTTAATGCAGCCCTTATTTGGTATTGACTAATCTTACCATCTCTTACCTAGTCTGTCAAGTCCCTTTGGAATACAGAAAAACCCCCGCGCTTAGGTGTTCGCGCGGGGTTTTTCATCGGGTAGGTCTACACAAACAAGGTGAACATGCCAAAGGGCAAGGCGGCGCCCTGACCATCAAAGCTTATCCAGTCGTAATCCTGGATCTCGCCAAGCGTTTGCGGTTGCGGACCCTGCCAGTCGCTGGTGGTAAAGCCGACCCCTCTCATGTGGTTCATGGCAACGGATATGGTCAGCTTGTCGCCGTCGGGGGTGGTAATAGTCCACGCCTCTAGGTTTAGGCTGGATTGCTTGTCAAGACTGGCAAGGCGATCTTTCGCAGTTACTTCGTAATCGTTCGGGTTGTGGGTCATGTGGGGCTCCTTTGGGTGGGCTGCGTTAACAGCCCTTATTTGGTATTGACTAAGCTTACCATCTCTTACCTAGTCTGTCAAGTCCTTTTTTATTTTTGTTCGGTTGAGCCTAGGTAACGCGCGAAGACTTCGCACTTGCTCGAGCGGTACTGATAGCGCCCGGCTGGACTACGGTATGTGCCGTTACGTAACTTAGACGCAGTAGACGCAGCGCCGTTTGGTGTCTCATACTTTGCCACGACTGCCCATACGTTGGGACGGTCTTTCAGCGGCTCGAGTGAAAGTTGCCAGTCCTTAATTGTTGGTGGACTACGCCACTCGGTCACATTATCCCCCTTGTCTTTATGAATATTTTTCGCATCTGGCGCATAAACTTGCAAAACCAACCTCTCAATCTAATACCCGTTCTCCCTACTTGGTATTGATTAATGTTACCATATCTTGCCTAGTCTGTCAAGCCCTTTGGGATGCAGAAAAAACCCCGCGCTTAGGTGTTCGCGCGGGGTTTTTCATCGGGTAGGTCTACACAAACTCTACACAAACAAGGTGGACATGCCGAAGGGCAAGATGACGCCCTGACCGTCAAAGCTTACCCAGTCGTAATCCCGGATCTCGTCAAACGTTTGCGGCTGCGGACCCCGCCAGTCGGTGGTGCTAAAGCCGATCCCTCTCATGTGGTTCACGGCAACGGATATGATCAGTTTCTCGCCGTCGGGGGTGGTAATAGTCCACGCCTCTAGGTTGGATTGCTCGTCAAGACTGACAAGGCGATCTTTCGCAGTTACTTCGTAGTCGTCGTTCGGGTTGTGGGTCATGTGTTATCTCCTTTGGGTGGGCTGTTAATGCAGCCCTTACTTGGTATTGATTAATCTTACCATATCTCACCTAGTCTGTCAAGCCCTTTGGTCTACAGGAAAAAGCCGACCCAGCCGTGATCCTGGATCTCGCCAACCGTTTGCGGTTGCGGACCCTGCCAGTCGCTGGTGGTAAAGCCGACCCCGCTCATGTTGTTCATGACAACGGATATGGTCAGCTTGTCGCCGTCGGGGGTGGTAATAGTCCACGCCTCTAGGTTTAGGCTGGATTGCTCGTCAAGACTGACAAGGCGATCTTTCGCAGTTACTTCGTAATCGTTCGGGTTGTGGCTTTTCATGATAAATCTCCTTTGGGTGGGCTGCGTTAACAGCCCTTACTTGGTATTGACTAAGCTTACCATATCTTATCTAGTCTGTCAAGCCCTTTGGGATATCGAGCGTCTAGCACGGGCTTATTGCCTGTTACGTTAGACAAAAACGGCACACCGTACACGTTTGCCGGCAGCACGTGAGGCGTTTGGGCTACCTACCAGAACGCCGCATTTGGGCACCGTGGGGGCTAATGCGTTCTTTGGCAAATCGTTCGAGCGATTGTTGCATGTACTCAGGCACCGCAACAGTACCGCCCTCACCATCGCTACCAGATACCTCTATAGCGCCCCCAAACGTTACCGTGATGTTCATATCCCCCGCTCGGCTTAACGCCCCCTGTGATGTCTCTGATGGTCTAGTAACAGCACGCTCGAGCATCTCAGCACGCTGTCTATCGCCTTGTTCTGGGGTGCCTTCTAAGGTTACGTTGTCACGGTTTATTGCCTCGAGCAGATCACGGTGCTTGTCGGTTTGCTCTTGCTTAACGACAAACTCCCCGCGGTGTACCGCCCCGGCTACTTCGAACTTACCGCCCGGGCCTGTGTAACCGCCCTCGGCAAACTGACCTTGCTCGAGCGTCCCGCCCTCTAGGCGTTCATCGCGCTGGGTAAGCATCTTGTTAGGGTCACGGTAGTTACCCTCCGCATCACGCCATTCGTAGTGTAGGTGTGACCCCGTCCCCGCCCCGGTGTTGCCTTGTGTACCGAGGATTTGACCGGGGGTAACTTCATCGCCGTCTTCGATCGCCACCTCATTCAAGTGGCCAAACAACATGCTTTCGCCGGATGCCCCGTGCACAATGACGCGGTTGCCATAGCCTGTGCTGGCATTGCTTAGCGTGACCTCTGCGATACCCGCAAACGGTGTGGTTATCTCGGCATAATCGCCAAAGTCATAGTCAACACCGGGGTGCCTACCGCCAAAGCGCCCGTAATACCGCCCACCCCCTCGGTTTTTAATGAAGTCTGACGTGCCAAACTCTTGTGTGAGCGGTTCGTTGGTATTACTCGAGGTGGTGAGCATACCCATCCAACGGTCTAGGGTTTCCCTGTCAGTATTCGACGCGTAATTGTTACCAAGGTTTTCATCGCTAGCACCCCTAATAATATCAGAGCCATCATCGGTAAGTAATTTTGCGGCGGTGCTTCGGTAAGGGTTGGCACCAATGTGCAAACTTTGCCCTACAGAGATGCGACTGGGGTCACTGATGTTGTTATTGCTAGCAAGGGCACTTACAGTCGTGCCGTGCCTGCTAGCAATGGCGCTAAGCGTGTCACCGGGGCGAATAGTGTAGCTACTGCCCTCACCACTTGCTGGCGGGGTGCTAGTAGGCTGTGTGCTTGGTAGTGGGATACCTGCCGACGATGACGGCGCGGGTGCTGATTGTGTACCCGCTTGTGACGCGCTACCGCCCCCGTACTGTTCACGCATCCGGTTAGCAAGCCCCTCGAGGTCCCTCCCCTCTACGACCCCCATAACCTTATTCACGTAGTCAGGGTCGGTAGCATACCCACCCGCCTTAACCTGCTCGAGGTATGCCCTTGTGCCCAAACCTTGGTCAACAGCATCCTCGGCGCCTTGATACCTATCAAGTCCGCTGATTAAATCGCCATAGTCTGCAAACGACTGTGAGGGGTCATCGTAGGCACGCCAGTCTGCGTCAGTGCGGTAGTGCTCTCCGGCGGCGGTGTATTCGCTTGTCTCGAGGTTAACCGTTGGGCCTTCCCATGACGACCCGGCTTTGATGCCAAAAAAGTTTTGCCCCGTTTGCGCTAACCCACTTTTACCCCAACCCGACTCGAGTATCGCTTGTGCTGCCGCCCCGGCGGGGTCAATAGCCGCGCCCTCGGCTTCGGCTTTGAGTGCTGATGCCACAAAAAACTCAGGTGTGCCGTAGTCATATACGCTAGGGTCGATACCCTGTGCGGGTGCTGGTGCACCGCTAGCGCGCCCCGTATTAGCGGCGGGTGTTTGGGTAGGACTACTAGCAGGGCGGGGTGTTGACGCGGCGCTCGAGCTACTAGGCGCGGGTGTTGTGGGTTGACCCCCGCCACCACTAGCAGTGCGTGGGGTCATTGACGGTGCACCCCCGCCCCTACTCATACCCCCGCCCCCGCTAAACCCACCCATGCCGCCCCCGCCGCTCATGGTGGTGTTCATTTCGGTACGCTGCTCGAGCGCACGCTCCTTAATGACATCCTCGAGGTCGTTATCACCCTCGAGCGGCGGCGGGGTCATGGTGATACCAGCGTCTTGTGGAGCGACTAAGCTCTCGAGCGTGTTTGCAATATCTTCTAGCGGTTCACTAACAGCCTCGCCTATGATGTCTGCTTCATCTTGCTGTTGGTTGTTTGGCGCGTTTATCGGCACGGTAGTGCTTCGATCAAACCCATTACTCGAACTAGGTAGCGTGGGCCAACCAGGCTGTGGTGCGGCGGGTGCGGCCGACGCATCAGCAAGACCAAAAGCCCCGCGAAAAAAGTTACCCATACCCCCGCCCCCGCCCTCTTGAGGCGGCGTAGCTGGGTTGTAATCCCTAAAATCGTAGTCGTTAAAACTGCCTACCGGTTGGTTAATAGGCATGTCGGCGGGGTCATATTCTGGCATGTCAAACGCCTGCCTAATGCCGTTAAACCCTGTTTCGAACGACCCTGCAATATTGCCTTGTAACATCCCTACGCGCCCCCTAAGGGCTTCGGGGTATTCCTCTACAGGGACATCTAAGGGTTGTCCGTAGAGCGCCCCCATAGAGCGCCCTACAGCCTCATTGGTAGAGATGTCAGGATGCTCACGCTCGAGGGTGCGCATCTGCTCGGTGGCAAAGTTGCGCACCATAGAGCGCTGATCGCGTTCGCTCATGTCCCCTATCTGATAGGGCAATTTGTTGAGGGCTATTAAGCTGCTGTCGTTTAGGTCAAGCGCGCCGTATGTTTGCCCTAACGCAGGGTCAAAACTTGTAGCACTAGCGGCGGTGTCACTTGCAGCGTCTAGCGCGGTTTCAATGGCATACCCAAACGTCTCGACTTGAGGGCGGGATCGCCCTGTCTCTGTGCTAGCGCGTTGTCCCATTTCTCGAGGTATACGATTAGCAAGCAACCGCTCACCCTCGGAGACCATCTCATTCTCACCCGCGCTGTATCTATCATCCTGCAACCCGCCACTAAGGTGCGATAAAAAGCTACCCTCAATACTGCTTGTTAGCTCGGCAAGCGCAACGTCAAGCCCTTGTGTTGCCATAGTGAGATTTTTGAACGCCTCGGTTTGACCAATTAAAAAATCCTTACGTTCGGCATCTTCATACATGTCTCGGGTTGTGCTGTCAGCACCGCCTGATACATCGTCTTGTGTTAACTCGGCATCGGTATAACGCGTTAGTGCTTCAGGGTCTGTCACGAGGTTACTAAACCCACCCTCGGCAGTTAGCTCGAGCGCCTGAGTGCTAGATAGCCCAAGCTGATCGGTTAACAGCGCCATGGTGTACTCTGTGTTACCGCCTGTCATGTCTTCATAGGCACCAAAAACGCGGTTTAGGGCGGTTTGGTTACCCGCTCGAGCTTTTTCCATCGCAACCCTGCCGCGCCTGAGTTGTGACATGTCGTTAAAGGTGTCAAGCTCACCACCCTCGAGACCAAGCTCCTCACCTGTGATGCCACTGAGCGCCCGTTGTGCTACAACCTCGGATGCCATGTCACCCTGTGCCGTAACGCCACCTACTAGGCTGTCTAGTGCCCTTGTGCCCTGCTCACCTGACAGTGTGCGACTACCTGTTTGGCGTAACTGTTCTTGTAACAGCGCCATGTTTGCAAGCCCGTCAACACTACCCTCGATGCCACGTGACGCCATATCCCCGAGGTAACTTTCCATACTTGCAAACGTCTCGCTACTGCTAACGCCGTCTTTAGTGCCACTACGCACGGCCTCGAACACAACCCGGCCAAACGCGTCACCATCACCCGCGTCAAACGTGCCACTACGGTTACCACGTTGCATGAGTTGCGCTATCGAGCTTTGGTCTGTCCCGGTAACTCGAGATAGCTCTATACCAGACGCCACATCGTCCATAAGGCGCATTTCACGGGTTTGCCCTCGGTTGCTAATAGAAAAATCATCGTAGCGTTCTTGCTCGCTACGGCGGTCATTAAGCACCGTGCCATCGTCTAACACCGTCGCCTGCGAAGCAGGATCGTACCCCTCGCTGGCTTGTGAACCTACGCTGTCATACATGCTCGCAAAACGCCCTACATCCGTGATGGTTGCGTTCATGCCAGCGAATCTATCAGCTACCCCGAACTCGCTTTGGTCTGGGTCGAACCCGTTTGCGGCGGCCATCATTGACTCACCACGTAAACCAAGCGTTTTGTCGAGGGTGTTGTACGCGGTAGCAAGGTCACGCCCTTGATCGGCACCCCGCCCTAAGAAGTCAATACCCGCTTTGGCAGTACCAACGGCGGCGGCACCTGCTGTGGCTGCCATACCAGCGGGGCCCAAGAACTTAGCAAAGCGCCCTATCATGCCGCCTGCTTGTCCTAAGCGCCCGATGTTACCCATACCCATGCCTTGTAACTCTTGACCAATGCCGCCTAGGTCAAAACCACCGCCCCCGCCCTCTGCTTGTGGCAAGCTGGGGATAGCAAGTGCGGTACTTTCGCTTTTGGTTTGCTCGGTTTGCTCTCGAGTACGATCTGATAGCTCATCAAGCGCCTCACGATGTCGCCCTAAAACGCTTACCAGTTCACTTTCGGCGGTTTGACGTTCGCCACCTTTTAACTCTCGAGTGGCACTTTCGGCTGCTTGGTAGTCTTTCCCGAATTGTTTTTCGTCACGGGTTGTGACATCAATATCTTGCAAGCGAGTATCAAAACGCTCATACGCCGGGCTAACCTTGGTTTCTTTTTCATCTTGTCGCTCGAGTTCGCTAACCAGTTCGTTGCTTAGGCTTGACGCGTGGGGTGCTGCGCCGCTTGCAGGTGCGAACGGGTTTTGGTTGCCATCGTGTGAGGCTATGAAAGCGTCGACGCTTGCGGGCGGGCTTACATCTGGGTTAACACCTGCCACAGCACCGCGTATGTCAGGGTCTTGTGACGCCGCCATATCCCGCATGACGGTTTGCAATTCGTTTAACGCCGTGATGCTGTCCCGGGTGTTTTCAGCGGTTGCTTCGGCGGCTAGGCTGTAACGCTCGGTAAGGGCACGCTCTGCGGCTTCCGATGCCTCTGCAAGCTCGAGCAGGCTATCACCCGCCCCCTCTACCTCTCGAGCAAACTGATCGCCGCCCTCGCTTTGAAAGCGTGCTCTGATATTTAGACCGATATCTTCTGCCATGATTTATGGTGACACGCTCGAGGTGACACAATGGCTTATGGCTCGCTTTGTTTACGACTCCACAAAAGACACCCGCAAGGCTACCAAGGTAGCTAAACACCCCGGCGCCCCGCCTGATGAGCGCCGTGATGCCAACATGCAACTCGTGAAACAGGTCATGCCAGGGGTTAACCCGTTCCCGCTAAAAGATATTGTAAAAGCGGTAACACAAGTCGAATTACAGCGCCGTCGCAATGAGGGTTTACCCAAAGCGGGCGCACACGAACCGCTACACGCTAACGACATGCTTGGATACCGCCCTTACCCAGGGTTACCAGCAGCACAACTCAGACAGCTAGTGAGCGAAGATCCCGTGCTACAAGCCATTTCGCTTACTCGAGCACGTCAAGTCAGCAGGCTAGCTATCCCTCGAGATAACGATAGGGAGTTAGGCTTTCGCGTCAAGTTGCGAGGTAAGCGGCGGTTAGATGGCGATGATATGCAAAAGGTCAAACGGCTCGAGCAGTACATGATGTCTTGTGGTATGACGTTTGATTTTTTTGAGCGTGAAGCGTTAGGGCGCGATGATCTCATCACCTACCTACGCAAAAGCACCCTCGACAGTTTGACGCTTGATGCAATGCCCATTGAAATCGTGCGCACCCTTAACGGCAAACTTGACGGCTGGGTACACGTTGACGGTGGCACGGTTTTTTTGTGCGATGAGTACGGCATTGACCAGAATGTACCCCCGCCCCCTGATGTGTTAGACGATGATCTACCAGACCCTGAAGATGTCAAGGCTGTTGAGGTTATCGACGGCCAAATTGTGGCGTGGTTTGCACGTGATGAGATACTGTACCGCGTTCGTAACCCGCGTCCTAGGCTCGAGCACCGGGGTTATGGGTTAGCTGAACCCGAGTTGATGATTAGGGTCATTACAGCGTTTTTGAACGGCATGACCTATAACAGCAAGTCGTACCAAGAAAACCACATACCGCCGGGGTTTTTGACGCTTTATGGTGACTTTGATGAAGATGATTTAGAGGATTTTAAGGCCGAGTGGCAGGCCTATGTAAGCGGTGTTGAAAACGCTTTTAGGTTGCCAGTGTTGGCTGCTAAGGATCGTGAGGCGGGTGCAAACTACACCACCATGAACAGCGCCCCTACTGACATGGCATACATGAAGTGGCTCACGTTTTTGATCAGCATACAAACAAGCCTGTACGGTATCAGCCCCGAAGAAATCGGTTTCGAGGGGTTTAGCAGCCGGGGTGCGTCATTATCCGACGGTAGCATTGAAAGTAAGCTCGCCAACAGCCAAGAATCAGGCTTGCACCCGCTGTTACAGCATCACCAAAGCGAACTTGACCTGATGTTAAAACTTGCCGAACCCGATGCACAATTTATTTGGACAGGGTTCGAAGACCCTAAAGAGGTTTGGCAACGTGACCAGATGGTACTCACGTATGGCGAACTGAGAGAGCGTCAAGGCCTCGAGCGGTCCGGTAACGAGGTGCTAGACAACGCCCCTGTTAACAGCGCCATGCTGACAGTCTACATGCAGACTATTCAACAGCAAGGCGGTGACAATGCCGATATGGGAGCGGCTATGGGTTTTGAGGGTGAAAACCTAGACGCTGTACCGCCCGAATCGGACACGCCAACCGATGACCTAAGCAACGCCGACGCGATGGATCAGCTAATGCAGATGCTGTCTTAGTTACCCGTTAAAGGGGCTGGATGAATGGGTCATTTCAGCTACTTATCCAGCGTTTAGACAAGGTGCGCTCGGTCATGCAGCAGCCCGACTATTCACCCATCTCTGACACTCGAGCAAGCGTAGCCTTAACCTATGGACATCAGCCGAGTAGACATCCACCCGGATAATTACGGCGGTATCAACCGAGGGCGCCGTTATATCATCCTACACGCTAACGGTGCGAGCACCGAAAGCTCAATAAACTGGTTTAAGGACCCGGATGCTCGAGTGAGCTATCACTACCTCGTGACACAAGACGGGGTCATATTTCAGTTCGTCGATGAAGGCAAACGTGCATGGCACGCCGGGGTATCGCGCTGGCAAGATGACAGCGACTTAAACGACCTAAGCGTTGGTATCGCTGTTGAGTCGGTAGACGGCACCGAAAGCGATTTAACAGCCTTGCAAATCAACACCCTACGCACACTCATCATTGACATTGCAGAGCGTCATGGTATCCCTACGGCGCACGTGTTGGCTCATAAAGAGGTGTCACCGGGACGCAAAGTTGACCCCATACACATCAACATGCCAGAAATGCGCAAAAGCCTTGACGGCATAATTGACGCACCGCACCGTGTGGGCACATTGGTATTGCATGGGTTTGGCGATCTCACAAGGCGTGGTCAATCGGTTGTCTTACGAGGGGATATGGTGTACCGCGTGCGTGGGGGCAAACTCGACGTGCGCCTCGAAGGCGGTGGTGACGGTTGGCAGGGCGACTGATTGCACTGATTGCATTTATCGCGCTGGTATCAGCCGCGTGCAAACAAGGTGACCCGCCCCCGCTCGACGTGCCTAGGACATGCCGTGATGAGCTAGCAGGCGTACTCGAGAGTGACCGCCCCATAACCGAGCGTGACGTGCAAGATTTTTTGCGCTGTTCTGGTATCAGCACCCGTGACATCATAGGGTTGTTGTTCTAAATGCTCTCGAGTCCCTTCGAGCAAAACGTTACTTTGATTTATCCAAACCACAGCCTCGAGCGCAACATCTGGGTAGATCACACAGACCCCATCATTAACCCGCTCGAGCGTGCTTGGTGGTTACTAGGACGTGACTACCTGTTCAGTACCCACACAGAGGCGCACGGGGTGTTAGGGCTACCCTCATTAGATGACAGGGCACTTTACGACGCACACCGGGTAACGATAGCGAAAGCGTCAAACTGGAATAGCGCCGCGTCACGGTTTGGTAAGTTGACGCGTAAAAGAAGCGGATTTAGTTATCGTGACCTGCAAAGTATGGCGGGTGTAACCGTTGACCGCTGGTATAGCCACAACAGGATAGAGACCCGCGCTAAAGCTCGAGCCATGCGTACATGGTTATCAGGTTATCTGCTAAACAACCAAAAGACACCCATACCCCGCGGGGTGCCTAGTAGCATCGATGAAGCCCGCCGGATGCTCGAGCTTAATAGGCGTGATGTGGCATCGCTCGAATACGCCACACAAGCCGCTGCGCAGCACGTGCAAAACATGCGTGATAGCAGCAAAGGCGCCCTTAACGATGTGGTAGTGAACGCGGTAAAAAACAACACGCACCCCAACGAAACAGCGCAAGACATGCTCGAGCGGTTTGGCAAACTTAACCGTGACTGGAGACGCATCGCCATAACCGAAACAAACGGTGCCTATCACGGCGGCATGTTAGGCGCCCTGGTAGGTAAGACGGTGGTGTGGGTTGCAGCAGGTGACGCGTGTGAGCACTGCCGTCAATATCACAATCATGAGTTTTTAGTGGTTGCGCCTGATGACCCGAATAAAGACTGGGATAGGCACCTGTGGGCGGGTAAAAATAACGTGGGGTTGTCGTTCCACAGGTACGCTCGAGGTGGTAGGCGCCGTAGTGATAGCGAAATGGCAAAACCTGCTATCCCGATGCACCCGCATTGTCGTTGTAGGGTGCGACCTACACTAGACATACCCCGCAATATGGATAGCGACCTACGCGACTACATCACCAAAAAGCTAGCTGTCTGACACCCCTACAAAAACAACTCAGCAATATCACGCACCCGCATCGGGCGCACACTTTCACGTCGCTTACCCCGCTTGGGTTTATCCGCTGGGGTAGCAAACCACACGATGAGCCAATTACGTGTCTCGGTGATGGTCTTGGCGTTTTTATAGTGCGCTCGCAGGTCGTCATCATCTATTACACCCTTTCCTAGACAAACATTTGCTGTAGCAAACCCTTTTTGAACTTTTCTGTCAGTGCTATTTGCTGGTTTACCGCGTTTATCTTGCTGTCGATTGAATAAAGAAAGTTGGCAATTTTTTCTTGTTCTGCACTCGTCGGAACTGCAACAAAAACAGCTTTGACAGTTTCGGATTTCAAGTTTTTTACCGTGGAACCTGCCGCCGCTGCCAAAAACTTCCTCTTTAGATTTTCAGAGCTTAGCAATTCATACAAAAAGTTGCTTGTTAGTATTTGCTTGCTGTTTCTCAACACTAGCCAACCGTCATGCACGCAACCATAAATTTTAGAAATATAGGGTCTTCCAAAGCTCATAGAATTTGAAAGGACAAAATCACCTGGGAAAATTTCTCTACTATTTTTTACTCCTGAAGGCTTTATTTTTTCTGAAGTAGATTCTATATATCTTGCGTCGCTAGCTATATCACCTATTTTTATCCAAGGAATACCATCACTTGCTTTAGTAATGTAAGCACTGATAGGTCTTGGTGAACCGCCTCGCTCAATCTCTAAGACATCTCCCAATCTTCTTTCTTCCCAATCAGGAAAGCTCGAGCCATCCTCCTGCTTAAACCGCAACTCCTGCTTAAACCGCAACTCCTGGGAAAAGAGTTTTTGCATCACGCCGCGCTTGTAGGTTTGGAGAAGCTCGAGCTTGCGCTGTAGCTTGCTTATTCTTTCGTCAACGGCGCTTAGGAATGAGGCGATTTTCTGTTGTTCCTCGAGTTGAGGAACAGGAAAAACTAATTTCTTTACTATATCGGCATTCAAAACGCCCATAGTTCCACCCTGAGACCAACTCTGTAATGTATTGGCAACTTTTGTAGTCTCGAGATAAAACATTGCAAAATACGGCGATATTTTACTTTTATCGAAAGACAATCTTAATAGGCGAGGATTGATAACACCTTTTTCAGCATTATTTGGTATTAGTAAAACTTTGCCAATAGTTCC
>Ga0307983_1000183_pt1 | contig 33378 bp, 29 predicted proteins | sample OrgLakmetagen991_FD_201845 | JGI IMG/M metagenome (GOLD analysis project Ga0307983, IMG submission 201845) | Saline water microbial communities from Organic Lake, Antarctica - #991 | ecosystem: Environmental > Aquatic > Non-marine Saline and Alkaline > Saline | place: Antarctica: Organic Lake...
TGGAAGCTCCATCTATTATAATGGGAGTTTTGTTGGTGAAGTTATTTAGCAAAAACAATGAAGTGGAAATGCCCCTCGGAAAATTGTTGAAACATTCTTTAGTCAGTGGCAGCGTTCTATTGATTGTTGGAAGTTTAATCATCGGTTTTGTAGCAACTGAACAACAAGCGGAAGGGATTCGACCTTTTACCACTGAACTATTCAAAGGATTTCTTGCTGTATTCTTATTAGACATGGGAATTACAAGCGGAAAAAAACTAAGTGGCTTATGGAAAAACGGCCTATCTCCAATTCTTTTCGCTATTGTAACTCCATTGGTAAATGGATCCCTAATGGCATTAATCAGCAGTTTCTTTTTAGATTCAATGGGTGATAGATTACTACTTTCTATTCTTGCCGCCAGTGCTTCTTACATTGCCGTTCCTGCTGCCATGAGAATTTCTGTACCGAAAGCAAACCCTGGTTTGTACATTCCCATGGCACTTGCTGTAACCTTTCCGGTAAATATTACTATCGGAATTCCAATTTATTACCAAATTATTCAAACTTGCTGCTAATATGCAGCTATTAAAACTTTAATTATGCCACAAGTATTACGCCCAGATGACTATACAGAAACAAATGAAAGTACCGATTTTGGAACTTTTGAACTAAACAAGCAAATGGTTGTTTCCACTGTAACTTGTCTTATCTTAGGATCGTGGATAGCCAGTTGTTATTTAAATGGGGGTCTCTTTTTTAAAGAAGCAACGCTTTGTAGTTCTATTATATTCTTATTGGTTTTTATTAAATCAAAGAGCGTTAAGAAAGACTAGAATCCTCCACTATTCGAGTATGAGTTAGTAATTAATAAAAATTCACAATTTGTTTTTAATAAAAATTTTTAAATTATTGTAGTTTTTTAATTCTATAGCATTATCATTGCATCTTAATTTAAATTATGGCCGAGAAAAAGTTCAAAACCCTCAAATTTAAACCAAACAACACCAAAGAATTCGGAATTACTCTCAGAAAGAGAGTAAACGAATATTTCAAAACCAAAGAAATAGAGCGAACAGGTGATTACCGCATTTGGATCAAGGTAATAGTAATGCCACTAATGTATATCTTGCCTTTTCTTTTCATCGTTACGGGTAACTACGGCGGCAACATGATCTCCTTTTACGGCCTGTGGTTGTTAATGGGAGTTGGAATAGCCGGTTGTGGTCTAAGTGTGATGCATGATGCCTGCCACAACAGTTTGTCTAAAAATAAAAAAGTAAACGAATTTATTGGCGCAATTGCTCTAGGGTTTGTTTCCGGATCTACAACAAATTGGAAAATACAGCACAATGTTCTTCATCACTCTTTCACTAACGTAGCAGGTTTCGATGAAGATGTTAGTCCAAAAGGTGTAATGCGTTTTTCACCCCAAGAACCAAGAAAAGAGTTTTTTAAATACCAAGCTTACTATGCATGGTTCTTTTATGGATTAATGACCTTTTTATGGGCAACTGTTAAAGATTTTGGGCAACTGTATCATTTCCGAGACATGGATTTATTAAAATCCCAAGGCAAAACATTTGGAGGTCAAATGTTCGCGCTCATCGTTCGGAAGATAGCATACTACGCAATAATTTTAGCCCTTCCCTTATATGTATTGGACGTGCCTTGGTACCATATTTTAGGTGCTTGGTTTGCCATGCATTTCTTAGCAGGGATGGTTTTGGCACTTATTTTTCAATCGGGACACATTACGCCAGATACAGAATTTCCTATTCCTGATGAAAAGGATCAAGTGGAAGGAGATTTCGCTTTTCACCAATTGGTGACCACTGCTAATTTTGCTCCTTTAAACAAAATTTTATCTTGGTATGTAGGTGGTTTGAATTATCAAATCGAACATCATTTATTCCCCAATGTATCGCATGTTCATTTACCTGCGCTTTCCAAAATTGTAGAAAAGACTGCAAAAGAATATGGCTTGCCTTATAATTCAGAACCTTCATTTATTGGTGCTATTGTTAGCCACACTAAATTCTTAAATCACCTAGGTAACGTAGCGTAAAAGTTTTAAAAAGTATTATTCAGAAAGCTGCAACAACCTTAGGTTGTTGCAGCTTTCTTTTTCGCAATTTTACTTTAGCATCAGTTTAAAACTGATGTACTTTGTTTTTACACCAGAAATCTTATTTTAAATTGCAGTTGTAAATTGCCGGATTTACTGTATTGCGCTTTCAACCATGAGTATTTAAAAACTACCTTTGTCCTCCATTATTTATCGGTATATGAAGGTGTTTACACAATTGATAACACACTCTTTACTGTTAGAATTGAATTCCAGAAAATCATCTTTATGAGATTCATTTCTTAATGGCTTTATCAGATCAACTTATTTTATTCACCCACATAGAACCGCAGAAATCATTTTATTAATTACTGCCCTTTTACTCAACCAAAATCCATGACTACAGATTTAAAAGTAAACAGGCCGGAACCCATAATAACGGACAGGCCATTAGAACATTTTCATATCAACTCAAATATTGAGCTTACTTTGAGAGCATTAGAATCAGGCCAACCCATTTTGGTTACTGAGCTATACAGTAATGGATTATTGTTAATGAAGGAGATTCAGAAGTATTTGAAGGTTAAATTTCCTGGTGAATCCTATAAAGAGCAAAGAGAGTATCGTGCCGCCTATCAAAAGCTGTCAAACCTTGTTTTAATTGAAGTTGTAGCTCGTCAATTGAAAGTAAAAAAATCTCCTTCCATTGGCTGGTTGACAAAGCTTTACACAGAAACATCCTCTTTCTTATTGTCTTTCCCTCAAATTCAAGGACTGAATAGTTCTTGGCAGTGGCACCAAAATGGAATTTCTATTCCTGTATTGAGAAATAAACTGCATCCTTATTACGGCACTTACTTTCCAACTCGTTTTGATCATTTAATACTTTTTGACAATTGGTTGAAACGCTATGATGGCCCGAAAAAGACAGCCATAGAAGTGGGAATAGGAAGCGGAGTGCTTTCCTTACAATTAATAAAACACGGTTTTCAAAAGGTTTTTGCAACAGACTCGAACCCAAATGCAATTGTTGGACTCCATGAAATTATGGGAGAAACAAAACTGTCAAGAAAATTAGAATTAGATTTCGGAAAGCTATTTGGACGTTGGGAAAAAAAGACTGAATTAATTGTATTTAATCCACCATGGTTACCTGAATCGAAAGGTAAGGAAGGAAATGATGAAGCAATGAATTACAACGTGCAACTATTTCCTGATTTTTTCTCTGCAGCAAAAGAAAGACTATTACCTGATGGAAAGCTGCTACTTATCTTCTCAAATTTGGCTGAAATTACAGGTCTTACAAAAGAACATCCAATAAAGAAAGAGTTGGAAGAAGGTGGAAGATTTAAATTGGAAAAGTGTTTCAATAGAAAGGTAAAGACGGCTTCTAGTAAAACAAAACGAGATCAAAATTGGCGTTCTACAGAAGAGGTAGAAATGTGGATATTGACTCACTAGAAATCGATCTTAAATTCTGTAGCTTCCTAAATATTTTGGAGGAATCAACACTACTCTAATTAATATTCAACTAGTTAACAAACAGATTGGTCTGCTTAAAATTTGTTATATTTGAGAACGATGAAAAGTAGCTTTTCCATTTTATTGTCTTTGTTTATCCTATTCAGTTCATTCAACTTTAACTTGAGTGCCCACTATTGCGGACAACAACTAGTTGACATTGCAATTTTTGGAGAAGCAGAAGCCTGTCCTATGTCTGCTAAAAAAGGATGTGAATCTGACGAAATGCCTTGTTGCGCAGATCGTGATATTGTAATAGAAGGGCAAGAATATTTATCATCAAAAAACTTTTCTAAGCAGGAAATCAAAAAAACAGAAGTTTTAATAGCTTCATTGAATTTCCCTATAGAATTATTATTACCAAATGAAGGATCAACTTTTAAAGTAGATTCTTATGTACCCCCAAACCTTGAACGTGAGATCCCTATTCTCCTTCAAGCCTTCCTTTTGTAGACAGCTTTACTTTAGCAAAAAATCAACTCACCCTTACTCTTCTAATAACCTACTTATTAGAAATATAACGTATTCCTAAAAATAATATCATGAAAAAATTATACTTTATTTTCTCAATAATTCTATTGACAATTACCGCACAAGCTCAACAAAATGTAACCTTAAAAATTAATCACCTACTTGGCTCATCCCCTTTTGCAATGAGCCAAACAACAAGTAATAATTTAAGTAATCAGTTTAATGTAACCAGACTTGAATACTACATTTCTGAAATTAAATTAGTACACGATGGTGGTCAAATTACATCCGTGCCAAACACATGGATATTAGTTGACGCAGCTCAAGTTTCAAGTACACCACTTGGGTCGTTCAACATTACAACCCTCGAAAGCGTAACTTTTGCAGTGGGTGTTGAGGCGCCAATTAACAATGCTGACCCTAATTTACAACCTACAAATCATCCTCTAGCTCCTAAATCTCCAAGTATGCATTGGGGTTGGGCTGCTGGTTATCGCTTTGTAGCCATTGAAGGAAATACTGGTACTAACATGAGTCAAATTTGGCAAATTCATGCTTTGGGCAATCGAAATTACAGAGCGCAATCAGTAGTTACTTCAGGCAGAACGGTAAACAGTGTTCTAGAAGTTGAATTAGACGCTGACTATACACAGGCTTTATCTGGAATAACAGTAAATGGTAATTTACTAACTCATGGAGAGTTTAACGAGGCAGCAAGTCTTTTAACCAATTTTAGAACAGGAGTATTTACTCAGTCTACCGTTGGATTAAATGAGAAAAAAAATAAGGTTTCATTTACTATTTCGCCTAACCCAAGTAACGGAGAAGTTAAACTAAGCATAGACCGATCGATGCAAAACGTGAACTACAAAGTTTTAGATGTGAATGGAAGAATGGTAGTAAACGGAAATTTAACGAATACTTCTATTGATCTTTCGGCCGTGGAAAAAGGGCTATACTTCATTTTACTTTTTGAAAAAAATGAAATGATTGGAAGCGAGAAAGTAACCATTCAGTAATATGAGCACGAAATATATAGTTTGGGCTTTATTTATTGGACTTTTTGCTATTGGCTTTCAGTCTTGTAAGGAAGAAGAGGAAGTTGGTACTGACGCCTTCAGTGATACTGGCGTGCAATTAGACGACACTCCTTATAACTTAGCAATTGGTCGTTTTGAGGAACCTACTATCGCACCTGATAATCCGTTGACGGTTCAAGGTGTTCGGTTGGGTAGAATGCTTTTTTACGAAAAGAAGCTCTCAAAAAACGGAAATATTTCTTGTGCAAGCTGTCACAAGCAAGAAAATGCATTTACAGATACCAATCGGTTTTCTGCTGGCACAAGAGGTTTGTTTGGTCACAGACAAGCTATGTCTGTATTTAACATGGCCTGGAATTCAACATTCTTTTGGGACGGAAGAGCTCAAACACTTCGAGATCAGTCTTTATTACCCATTCAAGATGCATTAGAAATGGAGGAGACATTAGGTAATGTGGTTGCGAAACTTGAAAACAGTCAAGATTACAAAGATCAGTTTACAAGGGCTTTTGGGACGGCTGAGATTACACCGACAAAAATGTCGTTAGCGATGGAGCAGTTCATGAACAGCATTGTTTCTGTAGATAGTAAATATGATCGCTTTTTAAATGGTAGCGCATCTCTAGACTCAAATGAAGAGCGAGGAAGAGTGTTATTCTTTGCCGAATACAACCCAAGCTTTCCAAGTTTATCAGGTGCAGATTGTCAACATTGCCATTCTGGTGACAACTTTGACAATAAAAGGTTCATGAATAATGCCTTAGACACAGACGCCGAAATGCAAGACGATGGTAGAATGGATGTAACTGCGAGAAGTTCGGACAAAGGCAAGTTCAAGGTGACTTCTTTACGAAACATAGCTTTGACGCCGCCCTACATGCACGACGGAAGGTTTAATACACTTGAAGAGGTAGTAGAACATTACAACTCGGGTATGAAGAATTCTTCTACTGTTGACCCTGCCTTACTTTATCCGCTAAATAATGGAGGTTTGTTGCTTTCAAGTGAAGATAAAAGAGACCTTGTAGCGTTTTTAAAGACCTTAACAGATAAAGTACTCTTGACTGATCCGCAATACAGCGATCCTTTTTAAATAATGAAACAATTTTTGCTTATAGGGTTCATAATTGCTTTTATTGCTTGTAAGCAAGAAGACAATAACGGCACAGTTTCTCCGATAAACTCGGAGAAACTGTTGTCTATCCCTGAAGGTTTTCCTGAAATGGAATTCCCCGAAGGAAATGAATTTACAGCAGAAAGATGGCAGCTAGGTAAACTTCTTTTTTTTGACAAGCGATTATCGATCAACAATAGCATAAGTTGTGGAAGTTGCCATAAGCCATCATTGGCATTTGCAGATGATGTTTCCATTAGTCCCGGGGTTTTTAACCGGCCGGGAACTAGAAATTCTCCTTCTTTAGCAAATGTTGGGTATCACCCCTATTTGCTGAAAGAAGGAAGCCTTCCTACTTTAGAAATGCAGGTTTTAGTACCAATTCAAGAACACAATGAGTTCAATCACAACATTGTTGACATCGCAAACGAGTTAAAACTGGATTCAACTTATTCGCAAATGAGTCGCATTGCATATAATCGTGAGGTTGACCCGTTCGTTATTACCCGAGCTATTTCCAACTTTCAGAGAACCATGATTAGTGGAAACAGTGCATACGACCAATTCAGTTTTCAAAACAACAATGCGGCCTTAAATAGCCAAGAAAAGGCAGGAATGAACCTATTTTTTAGTTCGAAAACGAATTGTTCCAATTGCCATGGCGGATTCAATTTCACAAACTACAGCTTCAAAAACAATGGATTGGATTCTGTTTATGCAGATAATGGCCGGCAGCGTTTCACCAATGACCCAGCGGATGAAGCCTTGTTTAAAGTACCTTCTTTACGAAATGTGGGTTTAACTGCACCATATATGCACAATGGGAGTTTAAGTTCCCTCTCTGAAGTCATTGAACATTATAATAGCGGAGGTAAGAATCACAAACACAAAAGTGCTCTAATTCAACCTTTGCTACTCACCCAAAACGAGAAAGACGATTTACTCGCTTTTTTAAACAGCTTAACAGATTTCGATTTTGTGAACGATCCTAAATGGAAAGAAGAAAATTAAGATGGAAAATATCATTCATATAAAAAACATGGTTTGCCCACGATGTAAAATGGCCGTGCAAGATATTTTAGATGATTTGGATATTTCATATGCTTCCATTGAGTTAGGAGAAGTGATAGTTACTAGACCATTAATTACAACTCAAAAAGAAAGACTAGCAGAGCGATTAAAAGGCTTAGGTTTTGAATTATTAGAATCAGAAAAGTCCGCCACTATATCAAAAATAAAAGTCCTAATTATAGAACAATTACATTATACCTCAGATAATTTAAAAGTAAATTTTTCTGATTTTTTAGCTGAAAAATTACATCACGATTATTCGTACTTAAGTCGATTGTTTTCAACTACTGAAGGAACCACAATAGAACGGTTTATTGCCAAGCAAAAGATTGAACGAATTAAAGAGCAACTTTTCTACAATGGAAAGACCCTGTCAGAAATTGCTTTTGAAATGAATTACAGCAGTGTCGCTTACCTCTCCACTCAATTTAAAAAAGAAACTGGTATGACACCAAGCGAGTTTAAAAAGTCTAAAAATCCTAAACTCACTAGTATTGATAAGATTTAAGATTCGAATCGTTAAACAGTTACCAAATTGCTAATCTTATAAGCTTTTAACAGAATTCTGTAACATTCTTCAATCACCTTCTGCTGAAATTTGTCCTTTAAAGAATTCATAAATGATACACACATATAGCATACATGGGATGACTTGTAACGGTTGCCGAAGTCATGTCGAGAAGATACTATCAGAAATTGAAGGTGTTAATTCTGCAGCTGTTGATTTAGAAAAAGCAGAAGCTTCCATTGAGATGGATGGGCATATTCCAATTGAAAAATTTCAGGAAGCCTTTAAAAAAGATAGCGGTAACTATAGTATTCAAAACAAAGGAGAATAAGCGATTATCACGAATAAACATACAGTAAATTTAGTAACAGATATGGTAATCAATTTGGTGCAGGAGGTGGTTTTTAAACTCGATTTTGAAAATGAATAATAACTATAAAAAAGACAGTCTATCACTAATAGGAGCTGTAGCATTAGGCACTGGTGTAATGATTGGTGCAGGGATTTTTGCTTTATTGGGTCAGGTCGCTGAACTGTCGGGCAATTTATTTCCTTTTGCCTTCATTGCTGGAGCGATAATTTCAGGATTTAGTGCTTATGGCTATATTAAATTGTCCAATGCATTTCCGTCATCAGGTGGTATTGCTATGTATTTAGTTAAAGCCTATGGTAAAGGAACTGTAGCGGCATCGGGTGCACTTTTAATGGCATTCTCAATGATTATCAATGAGAGTCTGGTTGCCCGTACTTTTGGTTCTTATACCTTACAACTCTTTGATGTGGGCAACGGAAGTGTTTGGGTGCCAATATTAGGTGTACTTCTTATTGTTTTTGCTTTTCTGATTAATATTTCTGGCAACAATATTATTGGAAAGTCATCATTAGCTATGGCTATCATTAAGGTTGGAGGTATCGCTATTTTCGCAATAGGAGCTCTCTGGGCAGCTGGGTTTTCTTTTCAAGATGCTATTTCATTAAATAATTCGACCAATTATCCGACAACAGATTATTTGGGTGCATTGGCTTTATCCATTTTAGCTTATAAAGGGTTTACTACAATCACAAACAGCGGCGGAGAAATTGTAAACCCCAAGAAGAATGTTGGACGGGCAATTATAATTTCTCTTTTGATATGTACAGTAATTTATCTATTAGTGGCATTTGCAGTTTCTTCTAATTTAACTATTTCAGAAATTGTAAGAGCCAAAGATTATTCATTGGCAGAAGCTTCCAAACCTGCTTTTGGTAAATACGGATTATGGTTCACTGTTGGAATAGCCATAGTTGCTACTATATCTGGAATTATCGCCAGCATCTTTGCAGTTTCTCGAATGACCGCAATGCTAACGGATATGAAGCTCATTCCTCACAAACATTTTGGCATGCCTGGAAATGTTCAAAAACACATGTTGGTTTACGTTGCTGTTATCGCAATAGGACTAACCATATTCTTTGATTTAAGTAGAATAGCCTCTTTGGGTGCAATATTTTATTTAGTAATGGACATCGGCATTCAATGGGGCATACTGCGAAAGTTGAGAAATGAAGTGAAAGCTAATTCAGCTATAATCATTACGGCAATGCTATTAGATGTCATCGTACTAAGTGGTTTTTTATGGATAAAAGCAAGCTCTGATATAACCGTCATCATTGTTGCTGCAGTAGCCATGACGCTTATCTTTTTGGGTGAAAAATGGTTCTTAACCAACAATAGACTCGAACAGGATTCAGAATAAATCTATATTAATGAAGAATAACGAAACCATGCAAACTAATTGGTATGTCATAACTGGTGGCCCGAGTAGTGGTAAAACCACTACTATTAATATGCTGGCAGAGCGAGGTTATAAAACCACGATAGAACATGCAAGACATTATATTGATACAATGCGAGTAGATGGACAAACCGTTGAAGAACTAAGAAGCAATAAACGAGAATTTCAACTTGGAGTATTAAAAATGCAAATTGAACAGGAAGCATCATTAAATCCAGACGATGTTGTATTTTTAGATAGAGCAATCCCTGATGCTTTGGCATATTACCGGTTTTTAGGATTGGAAGTTGACGAAATTTTGAAAAAGGCAATGAGTAATGTGAATTACAAAAAGGTATTCATTTTAGACAAATTACCTTTGGTTAATGATTATGCCCGGCTTGAAAGCAAAAACGACCAAGATCAAATACATAATTTTATAACCAAAGTATATGAATCTTTACCGTTTCCGGTGATACACGCACCTGTGTTGCCACCAGTGGAACGTGTTGATTTTATATTGAACAGCATAAAAAATAATTAAAATGATACACACATATAGCATACATGGGATGACCTGTAACGGTTGTCGAAGTCATGTCGAGAAGATACTATCAGAAATTGAAGGTGTTAATTCTGCAGCTATTGATTTAGAAAAAGCAGAAGCTTCCATTGAAATGGATGCGCACATTCCCATTGAAAAATTTCAGGAAGCCTTAAAAAATGATGGCGGTAGTTACAGCATTCACAACAAAAGAGAACACCATCATTCTACAGAGAAGAAAGTAGAAAAAACTAAGGGAGAAGGAACAGGAACTTTCTACTGCCCAATGCATTGCGAAGGGGATAAAACCTACGACAAAGCAGGCGATTGTCCCGTATGTGGAATGGATTTAGTGGAGGAACAAAGCTTAACTACTTCAACTGCCGAGCAGTGGACGTGCCCAATGCATCCTGAAATAGTGAAAGACAAAGCCGGAGCATGTCCTAAATGTGGGATGGATTTAGTGCCCACGCAAGCTGACCAATCGGCAGAAGAAAAAAGCTATTCTAAGCTATTGCGAAAGTTTTGGATCGCAGTCACTTTTACCTTGCCTATTTTCATAATCGCCATGAGCGAAATGATTCCAAATAATCCTTTGTATACTATCTTGGAACAAAAACAGTGGAATTGGATTCAGTTTGCGCTTTCAATTCCTGTGGTATTTTATGCCACTTGGATGTTTTTTGAACGTGCTTTTAGAAGTATTAAGACTTGGAACTTAAATATGTTTACCCTCATTGGAATAGGTTCGGGTGCCGCTTGGTTATTTAGTGTTTTTGGAATGTTCTTTCCCGATTTTTTCCCCGATCAATTTAAAACGGAATCTGGTGCAGTTCATGTTTATTTTGAAGCTGCTACTGTTATTTTAACTTTGGTTTTATTAGGTCAGGTTTTGGAAGCCCGAGCGCACAGTAAAACAAATGCTGCAGTAAAAGAACTGCTGAAATTAGCTCCAAATACAGCCATTCGAATTGCAAATGGAAAAGAGGAAGAAGTTTCCATCGATGAAATTAAATTGGGCGAAATCCTTCGAGTCAAACCCGGAGATAAAATACCTGTGGATGGAAGTATTACGGAAGGCAATACAACGGTTGATGAATCTATGATTTCAGGAGAGCCAATTCCTGTAAATAAAGCAAAAGAAGATAAAGTAAGTAGCGGCACAATTAACGGCAATCAATCCTTTTTAATGAAAGCTGAAAAAGTGGGTGCTGATACATTGCTTTCACAAATCATTCACATGGTAAATGATGCAAGTCGCAGTCGTGCTCCTATTCAAAAATTAGCAGACACCGTTTCGGGCTATTTTGTGCCTGTTGTAGTTCTTATTTCAATTCTAACATTTGTTGTTTGGGTTGTATTTGGTCCTGAACCTGTTTATGTCTATGCCTTTGTGAATGCTATTGCTGTGCTCATTATCGCTTGTCCTTGTGCATTGGGTTTGGCAACACCAATGTCAGTAATGGTGGGTGTTGGTAAGGGTGCTCAAAATGGAGTACTCATAAAAAATGCCGAAGCTTTGGAAAAAATGGATAAGGTAGATACACTTATTGTCGATAAAACCGGAACAATAACCGAAGGCAAACCTACAGTTGAAAAAATTGGAGTTTTTGGAAGTAATTTTTCCGAAAAGGAAGTATTGCAATACATTATTTCTTTGAATAATATGAGTGAGCACCCACTTGCGGAAGCAACCGTAAAATATGGGAAAGAACAAAATATTGACCCCGAAGCTTCGGGACTAAAAGTAAAGGGGTTTAATTCTGTTACTGGGAAAGGAGTTGAAGGAGAAGTTGGTGGTAAAAAAGTAGGAATTGGAAATGCTAAAATGATGCTTCATGCAGATGCTACATTATCCTCAGAGATGGAAAAAGAAGCGTCATTTTTTCAAAAACAAGGTAAAACTGTTTCATACCTATCTGTTGAAACCGAAGTTGTTGGTTTTATAGTGATTGGCGACAAAATTAAACAAACAAGTGCAAAGGCCATTAAGGAATTACAAGACAAAGGAATTCATATCATTATGCTAACAGGTGACAATCATGATACGGCCAAAGCAGTTGCTGGTGAGTTAAACTTAGCAGATTTTAAAGCAGGAATGTTACCTGAGAACAAACTTCAAGAAGTTGAAAAATTACAAGCAGCAGGCAAAATTGTAGCGATGGCAGGCGATGGAATAAATGATGCTCCTGCGTTGGCAAAGAGCGATGTTGGAATCGCCATGGGAACGGGAACTGATGTTGCCATTGAAAGTGCCATGATTACTTTGGTAAAAGGCGATTTACGTGGAATTGTAAAAGCACGAAATTTAAGTGACAGTGTTATGCAAAACATCAAGCAAAATTTATTCTTTGCTTTAGGCTACAACACTTTGGGTATTCCAATTGCTGCTGGTGTTCTGTTTCCAATTTTTGGTTTGTTGCTATCGCCAATGATTGCAGCTTTGGCAATGAGTTTTAGTTCAGTGTCGGTAATTATGAATTCATTGAGGTTGAGGTCGGTGGATATATAATCAACCAACTTTTTTAAACTACCAAACTAACTTTTCCAAAGTTCCAAACTTTGGAAAAGTTTCTAAGTAGAATTATTCAATAGATTTGGTTCTACGATAATTTAGAACAGTTTAATTAGCTTTAAAATATAATTGCAATGAAAAAATTAACGTTAAGTATTCCCGATTCTAAATTTCATTTTTTTGAAGAATTGATTCAAAACTTTGATTTTATTACAATTGAAGAAAATTATGACTCGAAAGAAGCTATCTTGAAAAACATAGAAGAAGGATTTCAAGAGTTAGAGTCGGTAAAAAATGGAAAGCTAAAAACTACAGACGCAAGACAATTTTTAGATGAAATATCTTGATTCAACCAACTCTTCCCATTCTTAAAGCTCAACTCTTAAATCGGTTTGTTATTTCTTCCCTACCTTTGCAAAATCAATGATGAATGCAAAACTATTTAAGTGCTATCTTTTTCTGAGCATCATTTCCATGATGATTCTGCACTCAGTTTTGCCACATTTACATCATTCTCATCAAATTGCTGAAGAATTAACTGTAGCACAAATTGACGACCATTCGCATGATGGACAACACCACCATCATGATAGCGAAAAGCAATCAGAGGATGATGAAAACAATTTTTTATTGACACTTCTGTTAGAAAGTCATTCTCATGATACAGAAGTTGAAGACGACTCTGAAATTCTAATAAATTATAACAAAGTTTTAGTTGGTAAAGACTTGCCAATTATTACATTACTTTCTCAACAACGTATTCCCCCTGACATTGTAGTTATTTCTGAAAAGAAAAACTTTCAACACAAACAGGGTTTTAGACAAGAACATCTTGTTCTTAATTGCCCTTTACGAGCACCCCCAACTTTAGGATAATCATTCTTTTGATGAACTTACCTCATCAAAAATCCAACGAATACATTTCGTTGGAATATTATTGATTCATCCTAAATCATTTATTATGTATAAAAAAATAGTGTTCGCTTTTTGCGGATGCCTAATTTCTCTTGGTGCTATTGCCCAAAACAAAGAGATTGAAAAGGTATTGCAGCAAGTTGAACAGAACAACAAAGAATTACAAGCTTTTGCTTCGCTAATAGAAAGTAAAAAGCTCGAATTAAAATCATCTAACAACTTGCCTGACCCTCAGCTTGGTGCGTATTATTTACCTTGGGGGGAACACAATACAGGGGATTATTCTGAATTTCAAATTTCACAATCTTTTGAATTCCCTACAGTATATAGTTCTCGAAATAAATTAATTAAAAATCAGCAAACTCAATTAGAGTTAGAATTTGCTTCTAAAAGACAAGCCATATTACTTTCTGCGAAAGAATACTGTTTAGAGTTGATTTATTTAGAAAAAAAAGAAACCCTTGAGCAGAAAAGAGTTCAACAATCAAAAAAGGTTTTCAATCAACTAAAGGAGTTGTATAAAAAAGAAGAGGTTGGAATTTTAGACTTTAACAAGGCGAAAGTTGCTTGGATGCAAGAACAATTTAAGGTATCTAAAATTGAAGTTGAAAAGAAAAATGTACGTCTGCTACTGAAAAATTTGAATGGGGAAAATCCAATTGATTTTACAGCAGAAAACTACACAACTCGTATTTCTATTGAGCCAATAGATTCTGTTTGGTGTAAAAAAAAGAAGTTAGACCCAAACATAAACTTACTTCAGAAGGAAGAGGAGTTAGCACTGCAAAATGTAAAACTCAACAAACAAAAATCATTGCCCAATTTAACAGCAGGATTCAACTATCAAGGCGTTGCGAGCTCAAACTATTCCGGCATTTATGGAGGTATTTCAATTCCGTTGTGGAGCAATAAGAATAAAGTAAAAGCCGCCAAAGCAAGCTATAATTTTCAACAGATGAACACCAATAGCGAAACCTTGAAAGTGTATGCAGAATTTGAAAAGCAATACAATGAGTTCCAAATTTTACTTTCTAAATTTCAAGAATACCAAGCAACCTTGAATGGATTAAATAGCGATGCTCTTCTTTTGAAATCTTATGAATTGGGAGAAATTTCTTTTATGGAGTATTACTTGGAATTGAAATTTTACCAAAATGCAGTAAATGCAATGGTAGAAATGGAAAGACAAATTCATCAGCAAAAGGCTGAAATCTTAAAATATCAATTATAATCTTAAAAAAATACAATTGTGAAAATCTTAAAAATCAGTTTCATACTTATCGTTTTATTCTCAGTTGCTTGTACCTCTAACAATAGAGAGAAAGAACATGGGCATGAACATAATAGTGAAGAACAAGGGCATCCACATAATGATGAAGAAAGTAGTGAAACACATGAGCAAGAAGAATTTATTATAGAAAAAGATTCTGCTGTACAAGTTAAATCCAAGTTGGGTGACCACGGACATAGTCACGACAAGAAACATAACCATAATCATTAAAAAACATAGAAATGAAATATTTAATCTTAATAATATCGGTAGTGTTGATGGCTTGCCAAACGACAGAAAAGCATGCACATGATGCCGAAGGAGGTCACTTAACAGAAAGTGAAGAAACTCCAACAATTATTCATACAAAATGGACAGAAAAAACAGAACTATTTGTTGAATTTCCGGCACTTATCGTTGGAAAAGGAAGTCGGTTTGCTGCACATTTTACTTTCCTTGATAAACATAAACCTGTAACTGAAGGAAGTGTTACAGTAAGTTTAATCGGTCAAGAAAAAGGAATAAGACAAACGGTTGGTAATCCTTCTTCAGTAGGTATTTTTAAACCTACACTAATCCCCCAGAAAGCAGGAATTTATCAATTAGTATTTGAGCTTAACACTCCGAATCTTTCAGATAAAATTGTAATACAGAATGTAAGAGTATTCGCAAATTTAGAAGTAGCAATAAATACATTAGGTAACGCTGAAGAGGATAATGGATCTATTACTTTTTTAAAGGAGCAAGCTTGGAAAATTGATTTTCAAACCGCTGCTGCCAAAAATGAAGAGATTTTTGAAGTAATTCCAACTTCAGGAGTTTGGGAAGTAGCACCTTCAGATTATAAAACAGTTGTTGCCACTTCAAGCGGTACGGTAGATTTTATAACAGAAAATTTAACCGAAGGTAGCAAAGTAACTAAAGGTCAAATTATTGCAACGGTAAATAGTTCTAATTTAAGTTCTAATAACTTAGGGACTAAAATTCAAAATGCCAAAGCAGCTTATGAGCAAGCTAAATCTGAGTTTGACCGTAAGAAAGAATTGTATGAATCTGAAATTGTACCAAAATCTGAATTTGAACAAGTTCGAGAAAAGTACCAAATAGCCAAATCAAACTATGAAACCTTGAGTTCAGGTTATTCTAATGGAGGCAAGAAAATAATAGTGCCTTTTGACGGATTCATAAAAACTATAAACGTTTCAAATGGGGGTTTTGTAGAACAAGGAGCTTCAATCTTAGCCATTTCAAAAGATAAATCAAGTGTTTTGAAAGTTCAAGTAAGTTCCATTCATGCCTTAAACAAAGAGATTCTAAAGGATTTATGGTATCAGCCAACCAAAGGAAAATGGTCAAGTTTAAAGGAAAATAATGGTGTGATCCAATCTATCGGAAAGGAAGTAAATCGCAACAGTCCATTGGTTTCTGTTTTTGCCAAAGTGAACGAATTGGTTCAAATGCCTGAAGGAAGTTATACCGATGTTCAAATAGCATATGGAAATTCAGAAAAAGTGGTAACTATTCCTGAAACAGCTCTTTTAGAGGATTATGGAAAATATTCTGTAATCGTTCAACTTTCAGGTGAAAGCTTCGAAAGAAGAGATGTAATCATCGGAAAGCGAAATGGGAACAAAGTAGAAATAAAAGAAGGCTTAAAAGTGGACGACGTAGTGGTTACAACAGGAGCTTATCAGGTAAAAATGGCTTCAATGTCGGGACAAGCTCCTGCACATGGTCACGATCATTAAAACTTAGAAAAGATGTTAAATAAAATATTATCATTAGCACTACAAAACCGATTGATGGTTTTGGTCGGTGCTTTAGTGTTGAGTTTATCGGGGATTTACATTGCAAAAAACATGAATGTAGATGTATTTCCTGACCTTACTGCACCAACGGTTACGATATTAACAGAAGCTCATGGAATGGAATCCGAAGAGGTAGAACGTTTGGTAACCTACCAACTTGAAACAGCTATGAATGGCTCGCCCAATGTGAGGCGAATTCGTTCTTCTTCGGCTGCCGGAATATCAATTGTTTGGATTGAATTTGAATGGGGAACTGATATTTACAGGGCAAGACAAATTGTAAGTGAACGCATTCCGATGGTTCGGGAAAGTTTGCCATCAGGTGTTAGTTCGCCAACAATGGCTCCGATTTCATCGATAATGGGAGAAATTATGCTTTTGGGAGTTACTTCTGATAGTTTATCGCCAATGGAACTAAGAACCCTTTCAGATTGGACCATTCGACCACGGATTAAATCCATTGGTGGAATCGCTAATGTTATTGTCATTGGTGGAGATTACAAACAATATCAAGTATTGGCAAATCCCGAAAAGTTAAAATACTATGATGTAAGCCTTGACGAGTTACTTGAAAAAGTAAAAGAGTCGAATGTAAATGCTCCCGGTGGAGTACTTAACCAACATGGCAATCAATACATTATTAAAGGAAGCGGTAGAGCTTATTCCATTAAAAATTTGGAGGAAGGAGTTTTAAAACAAGTAAATGGGCAAAGCATCAAAATTAAAGATGTGGCAAGTGTGCAAATTGGAGCAGCCGACAAAATTGGAGATGCTTCTTTGAATGCTTCGCCTGCTGTTATTCTAACCATCTCCAAACAGCCCAATGTTAATACCCTTGAATTAACTGAAAAGTTGGATGCTGCCATAGCAGATTTAAAGAAAACATTGCCGCCAACTGTTGAGATAAAAAATCAAATATTTCGTCAAGCAGATTTTATTGAATCCTCTATTGATAATTTGAATCAAACCTTGTTAGAAGGTGCTTTCTTTGTCATGATTGTGCTGTTCATCTTTTTAATGAATTGGAGAACAACGGTAATCTCATTAGTGGCAATTCCGATTTCATTATTGGTATCAATTATTGTCCTTAAGCTTATGGGCTATACCATAAATACCATGAGCCTAGGTGGAATGGCAATTGCTATTGGTGCTTTAGTCGATGATGCCATTATTGATGTAGAAAATGTTTTTAAAAGACTGCGAGAAAACGTTCAAAAACCAAAAGAAGAAAGGTTGCCAATTTTAACCGTGGTAAGGGAAGCTTCGGTTGAAATTAGAAGTTCCATTATTATCGCTACCTTAATTATCATTGTATCTTTTGTGCCACTCTTTTTCCTTAGCGGAATGGAGGGTAGATTGCTACAACCCTTAGGAATTGCATTTATTACTTCCGTTCTTACTTCATTAATTGTTGCTGTTACAGTAACCCCTGTTTTATGCTCCTATTTATTGAAGAGTGACAAAGTTTTAAAGAAGCAAGCAGGAGGAACAAAAGTTGAAAGATGGCTGCAAAAACGATACTCCTCGGCTATGTTGAAGTCACTAAAAATTCCAAAAACAATTATTGGATTAACAGTTGGCGCATTCATTATAAGTCTCTTATTTTTCAATCAATTAGGTAGAAGTTTTTTACCTGAATTTAATGAAGGTTCATTGGTAATTAGCGTTGTTGGAATACCCGGAATGTCATTAGAAGAAAGCAATAAAACAGGAAGATTAGTTGAAAAGATATTGTTAGAATTACCTGAAGTGGAAGTTGTAACCCGAAGAACAGGAAGAGCAGAATTAGATGAACATGCACAAGGTGTGAATGCAGCTGAAATTGATGTTCCTTTTACTTTAGAAGACAAGAGCAAAGAAGCATTTTTTGAAGAAGTACGTCAAGAATTAAGCATAGTTCCGGGTGTAAACATTACGCTCGGTCAGCCGATTGCTCATAGAATTGACCACATGCTTTCAGGAACTCGTGCCAATATTGCCATAAAAATATTTGGTGCAGACCTTCAACAATTATTTGAAATTGGAAAGGATGTAGAAACGAGAATTAAGTCCATTGAAGGGATTGCAGATGTAGCAGTTGACCAACAAGTGGAAGTTCCTCAATTGAGAATTATTCCTAACCGACAATTATTAGCAGCTCATGGAATGACAGTTGGTAATTTAATGGAACAAGTTGATATAGCTTTTGCAGGAGAAAAAGCAGGGGAAATATATGAAGGGCAAAAGTATTTTGACTTAATAGTTCGTTTCCAAGAAGATTCAAGGAACTCGATGGAGCGAATTGAGTCTGCCTTAATTAGTTTGCCGAATGAAGGTCAAATTCCATTGAATCAATTGGCAACAATTGCTTCTGTGAGTACGCCAAATACTATAAGCAGAGAAGATGTTCAACGAAAAATTGTTGTTGCAGCAAATGTTCAAGGTAGAGATTTGAGAAGTGTTGTCAACGAAATTCAGGAAATTGTGGGATCTAACGTTTCTATGCCTGAAGGTTATCGGGTAGAATATGGCGGACAATTTGAAAGTGAGGCAAAAGCATCACAATTACTTTCAATAACGGCATTTTTAGCCATTTTAGTCATCTTTTTGCTCCTGTATTATGAATTTAAGAATGTAAAACTTGCGTTTATTGTTCTAATTAATTTACCATTAGCCTTAATTGGAGGAATTTTAATCGTCTATTTTACTTCGGGCATCATTAGCATTGCAGCAACTATCGGATTCATTAGTTTGTTTGGAATCGCTACCCGAAATGGTATTTTGTTGGTCTCTCGCTATGAAGATTTAAGAAAGCAGGGCGTAAAAGGTGTGGAATTACTAAAGACAGGAGCAATTGATCGATTGAACCCCATTTTAATGACAGCATTTACCACAGGATTGGCTTTAATTCCTTTGGCTTTAAAAGGTGGCGAAGCAGGAAATGAAATTCAAAGTCCGATGGCGATTGTGATTTTAGGTGGACTTTTAACGGCAACACTTCTAAATTTGATTGTTATTCCTTGTGTTTATCATTTGACTATGAAGGAATAAAGGTATAATCGAGCAATTGTATGAGGTTTATAATTGCTCGGTTTTTATTTCTAATTTTCGTATAACTATTATCTCCAATGATTGCAGCTTTGGCCATGAGTTTTAGTTCCGTTTCTGTTATTATGAATTCTTTGAGATTACGTTCGGTGAAGGTATAATCATCCAACTTTTCCAAAGTTTGGAACTTTGGAAAAGTTTATCCATTAGGATACAAAACTTTAGGCATTCCGATTGCAGCAGGTGTTTTGTTTCCAACTTTTGGTTTGCTCTTGTCGCCTATGATAGCTGCTTTGGCAATGAGTTTTAGTTTAGTTTCTGTGATTATGAATTCGTTGAGCTTGCGGTCTGTGGAAATATAATGCAATAATAACTGAAAATTTGCCATGGTAGCAATGGAAGTGTTGGCGGTGCAAATAAATGGGCAATGTTAAATTTGATTATTTTTGAATAAATTGAATGATATGGAAAACAACTTAGATAGAATAACAATAGACACTTTAATTTGTCATGGCAAACCTACTATCAGAGGATTAAGGTATCCGGTTGAAAACATGATTGACTTACTTGCTTCGGGAATGACCATTGACGAACTTCTGAATGATTATCCGGATTTAGAGCGAGAAGATTTCTACGCTTGTTTGAGCTATGCTGCCAAACTGATTCAAGTAAAAAGCATTCATAAAATAGCATCGTGAAATTTATAGTTGATGCCCAACTTCCAAAACCTCTATCTGTTTATAAAATGCTAATGATTTAGACTCAGATCATACGCTTGAGTTACCAAATAAAAACATTACAACTGATTTACTAATTGTAAAAATTGCAATTGAAGAAAATCGGATAGTAATTAGCAAAGACAGTGATTTTTTAGAATCATTTTTGCTCAAATCTGAACCTCAAAAATTAATTGTAGTAAATACCGGAAATATTACTAATAAAAGTCTGATACAAATTTTTGAAAATAACTTATCCTTAATAATAGAAATTCTTGATAGAAGTAACCTATTGGAGGTTACAAAAATTGAAATTATAGAACACAACTAATTAATTCCCTAATCTCATAAACTATTGACAAAATGTTATAAATTGGATTTATCTAATAAAGCTTATCTTTGAAACCTTGAATAAAATAATTGCTCTTTTTTTAACTTTTTTACTGCTTAGCTCTCAGATTGGCTTTGCGGTTTCCACCCATTTTTGTGGTGGCAAGGTTTCAGAACGTGCATTTTCTTTAACTACAAGCGATGTTGGTTGTGGTATGGAAACCGCAACGAGTAGTTGTTCCGCAGATTTAGTAAATTCTATTTCTCAGAAGTCTTGCTGTGATGACGAAAGTGAAGTGTTTCAGCTTCGAGAAAACTTCAACAAAAAGCAAAGTACAGTTGAGGTAGAACTAAATTTCTTAAAAGTATTTATAGCAACAGCTGTTTTGCTTTTTGAAACTCAAAAAAAGGAAATTGTTTTCGCTAAGCTCCCATCTCCGCCTTTAATTCGACTGAATTCACAGGTTCTCTTTCAAACTTTTTTACTGTAAAATATTACAAGATGCTTTTCAGCCCATGCTGTTAAGTGATAGATCCTATTTGGATCTCAGAACATCCTTTGTTCAACCAACTCATCTTTTAATATGCTTAATAAACTCATCAGGTACTTTCTTGAAAATAAGTTAGTAACCGTTTTAATTCTACTTCTATTTGTCGCTTGGGGATTAATTACTGCACCCTTCGGATGGAACACTAATTTCCTTCCTTCTGACCCTGTGCCTGTTGATGCCATTCCTGATATAGGAGAGAACCAGCAGATTGTTTTCACTGAATGGATGGGGAGGTCTCCACAGGATATTGAAGATCAAATTACCTATCCGTTAACAACTGCTTTACTGGGAATACCCGGAGTAAAATCAATTCGGAGTTCTTCTATTTTTGGTGTTTCAAGTATTTATATCATTTTCAATGAGGAGATTGAGTTCTATTGGTCTCGTTCCCGAATATTAGAAAAACTCAATTCACTTCAATCAGGATTATTACCTAATGGAGTTCAACCTGTATTGGGTCCTGATGCAACTGCATTAGGTCAAGTATTTTGGTACACCTTAGAAGGCAGGGACAGTAATAACAATCCTACAGGTGGATGGGACCTGCACGAGATAAGAACCATCCAAGATTTTTATGTTAAATATGGCTTAAGTGCAGTTGAAGGAGTTTCAGAAGTTGCTTCTATTGGTGGTTTCGTGCAAGAATATCAAATAGATGTTGACCCTAATGCTTTACAAAGCTATGATATTCCGTTGCACCAAGTGATGAAGGCAGTTCAAAAGTCGAATCGGGATGTGGGAGCAAAAACGATAGAAATTAACCGAGCAGAGTATTTAGTCCGTGGCTTAGGGTATATAAAATCAATTGAAGACATTGAAAAAGCAGTAGTCGCTGTTTCGGATAATGTGCCTATTCAAATCAAAGACATAGGTGTGGTCAGTTTGGGGCCGGCAAACCGCAGGGGTTTATTGGACAAGGATGGAGCTGAGGTTGTTGGGGGAGTAGTAGTAGCTCGGTATGGTTCCAACCCTTTAGCAGTAATTAATAATGTAAAAGATAAAATTGAAGAAATCTCTTCAGGTTTGCCCAAGAAGACATTATCTAGCGGCATAGAAAGTCAATTGACCGTTGTTCCTTTTTACGATAGAACACAGTTGATCAATGAGACAATTGGGACCTTAGAAGAAGCCCTTTCCTTGGAAATATTGATTACCATTTTAGTGGTAATTGTAATGGTGTTAAACCTTAGAGCATCCATTCTCATTTCAAGTCTTCTGCCCATCGCTGTTTTGATGGTTTTTATCGCCATGCGCTATTTCAATGTAGATGCCAACATTGTCGCTCTTTCAGGAATTGCTATCGCCATTGGAACTATGGTTGATTTAGGAATTGTGCTTTCTGAGAATATTATTCAACACTTAAAAGACGCTCCTAAAACTCAAAAACTGATAGATACCATTTACAATGGTTCAGCTGAAGTAAGTTCAGCCATTGTTACTGCTGTTACAACAACTATCGTCAGTTTTATTCCAGTATTTACTATGGAAGCGGCAGAAGGAAAACTATTTCGTCCGCTGGCATTTACCAAAACCTTTGCCTTGGTTGCAGCTTTAATCGTTGCCCTTTTTATCTTGCCAAGCATTGCACATTGGTTTTTTGGCTTCAAAATCAATAAGAATAAAAAAGGTTTGTTCATTAACAGCTTGCTTGTTGTTGGAGGTTTATTAATAGCAATTTTTATATCTCTCTGGGGAGGGTTAACTCTAATTGCATTTGGTGGGGCATGGTTTCTAAAAGAATATGGAAATCATAAAAATTGGTTGATAAAAAATTCAGCAGTAGTGATTGCCTTGATTTCTGTAACATGGATTTTAGCTGACTATTGGATGCCTTTAGGAGCAGGTAAAAGCATGGCAACCAATTTTATTTTTGTAGTGTTACTCTTAGTTATAATTTTAGGTTTATTCAGTTTATTAGAAAGACGTTATAGTAAAATTCTAAATTGGTGTTTAGATAACAAAAAAACTTTTCTTTCCATTCCTGTTTTTATAATTCTTTCAGCCTCTATTATGTGGTTGGGTTTTAACTCAATATTTGGATTTATTGCTACTGGGCTTGAAAAAACGGGTTTTGAAATTAGGAAAACGACTGCTTGGACAGCTATAGAAAAAACTTTCCCCGGAATAGGTAAGGAGTTTATGCCTGCTTTAGATGAAGGCAGCTTTTTATTAATGCCAACCTCTATGCCTCATGCAGGTATAGAACAAAACAAGCAAGTTGTACAGCAATTAGATATGTTACTAGCTAATATTCCCGAAGTAGAAATAGCTGTTGGAAAAATGGGAAGAGTTGAATCAGCTCTTGATCCTGCACCCATTTCGATGTATGAAAATATAATTAATTATAAATCGGAATATGAAGTTAATACAAAGGGACATCGTCAACGTTTTAAAGTGGATGATAATCGGGATTATTTATTAGATGTTAGAAGTTGGATGTTGGAAGATGGAGGTTCGAAAGTGGAAATTGGAAGTTTGAAGATGGAGGTCGGAAATTGGAAGTTGAATCGGGAGAAAGAATGGATTGTAAATTCGGAGGACACGTTTCTTCTGACCTCTAACTTCCAATTTCAATCAAACTTAATTCCTAACTTCAATATTGACAACATCACACAATATTTAATTGCTGACGATGATGGACAATACTATCGAAATTGGCGAGATGAAATAAAGACTCCGGACGATATATGGGATGAGATTATTAAAGTAACAAAAATCCCTGGTGTCACCTCTGCTCCAAAGCTACAACCCATACAGACTCGATTAGTAATGCTCCAAACAGGGATGAGAGCACCTATGGGAATTAAGGTATTTGGTCCTGACTTAAAAACGATAGAAGACTTTGGTCACCAATTAGAAAGTATCCTTAAGGAAGTACCATCAGTTAAAAAGGAAGCTGTTTTTGCTGATCAAATTGTTGGTAAACCCTACATTCATCTAAACATTGACCGAGAAGCAATTGCTCGCTTTGGTTTAAGTGTTGAAGCTGTGCAGCAGACTATAGAAACTGCAATTGGAGGAATTCAAATTACTTCAACTGTTGAAGGTAGAGAACGCTTTCCGGTAAGAGTTCGCTATCCAAGAGAATTGAGAGACGACCCAAGTACTTTGAAATCTATTTTGGTATCTACTCCAACAGGTGTTCAAATTCCATTAGGTGATTTGGTTGACTTGGAATACGTGCAGGGCCCACAAATGATAAAGAGTGAGAATACTTTTTTGGTCGGTTATGTATTGTTGGATAAAAAAGATGGTTTTGCAGAAGTTGAAGTGGTTGAAGAAGCTCAAAACGCCATTCAAGAAAAGATTGAAAATGGGGAATTAATAGTGCCTCAAGGAATCAGTTATAAATTCTCAGGAAGCTATGAAAATCAGATTAGAGCCGAGAAAAGATTGTCCATCATTGTTCCATTAGTCTTGGTTATCATTTTCTTAATCCTTTATTTTCAGTTCCGTTCAGTTTCTACTTCACTAATGATATTCGCAGGAATTGCAATGGCTTTTAGCGGAGCATTTTTGATGCTGTGGTTTTACGGTCAGGAATGGTTCTTCAACTTCTCCCTTTTCGGAACGAATATGCGAGATCTGTTTCAGATGCACACCATTAATTTGAGTGTCGCAGTTTGGGTAGGGTTTATTGCCCTGTTTGGAATTGCAACTGATGATGGAGTGCTTATCGGGACGTATTTAGACCAAAGCATGGCAAGAAATAAGACCAATAGTATTAATGAAATACGAAAAGCAGTTAGAGAAGCAGGGTTGAAAAGAATTAAACCTGCAATCATGACTTCTGCAACTACAATCATCGCACTATTGCCTGTATTGACATCAACCGGAAGAGGTGCCGATATTATGATTCCAATGGCAATTCCTGCATTTGGCGGAATGATTGTAGCAGCAGTTACTTATTTTATAACCCCGGTGCTGTATAGTTGGAGAGAGGAGCGTAGAATTACGAATGTCGAATTAAAAAATGAAGAATTATGAATCTATTTTTTAATCTCAAAGCAATGATAAAGAAAAGAGTATCAACTTTTAGTTTGGCTCAAGAATCTTGTTGGTTCAACATTCAACTTCTAACTTACTGTTTGTTAACAGCAATCTGTTTATTTTCAATTATACCAACGGTTAAATCCCAAACAATCGAAAGCTACGTCCAAATTGCGGCAGAAAACAATCCTGAGTTGAAAGCAACTTATACGGAGTTTGAAGCTGCATTACAACGAATAGATCAGGTCGGGTTCTTAGAAGACCCTCGATTATCTTTCGGTTATTTCATAAGTCCCATTGAAACAAGAGTTGGCCCACAAAGAGCCAAAGTATCTCTAACACAAATGCTGCCTTGGTTTGGAACATTAAAAGCGAAAGAGAGTTTAGCAAAATATTCGGCAGAAGCTAAATTTCAATCCTTTATAAATGAAAAGAATATGCTGACTTGGAAAGTCAATAAAGCATATTATCCACTTTATGAGGTAAAAATGCAATTAAAATTATTGAAGGACAATTTAACTATTCTATCTACCTACAAGCGATTAGCTACATCAGCCTTTGAAAATAACCGTGGCTCACTTTCAGATATTATTCGAGTAGATCTTATGATTGAGAATGCAGAAACAGAATTGATGATTTTGCAAAATCAAATTATTCCATTACAAACGAATTTCAATAAATTGTTAAATCGGTCTGATTCAATATCAATTGCAATTGAAGACTCCGTCTACTTAACTAAGGTTGAAAAAAATTATCGAAGAGATAGTTTATTGATTAATAATCCAATAATAGAGACCTTAACATTACAAAAGAAGGTATTTCAAGAGGGTGAGATATTAGCACGTAAAAGTGCTTTGCCCCAATTTAGTGTTGGTTTGGATTACGCTTTTGTAGAAGAACGTTCAGATGTTTCAATTCCTGATAATGGGAAAGATGCTTTTATGCCAATGATTTCAGTTAGTGTACCCATTTTTAGAAAGAAATATAAAGCTGCTATTCAGGAGTCTCAGTTGGGTCAGAAAGCAATTGGTTACAGAAAAGAAGCGATTGAAAATGAGTTGATTTCCAACTATGAAAATGCAGCCTTTCAAATACAAAAATCTACTGATTTGATTGTTCTTTATGACACTCAGATAAAAAAAACGAATCAACTCATTCAACTACTTTACAGTGCTTACAGTAATTCAAATAAGGACTTTGAAGAAGTACTGAGAATGGAGCAGCAATTATTAAAATATGAAATGGCAAAAGTTACAGCACAAAAAAACTATAAAATCACTTTAGCTGAAATTGAATACTTAACGGCTAATAATTAAATGATGGAAGTTAGATTTTTGAAATTAAAGATAGCATTATGAAAAATATATTTAAAAATAAAGTTGTTCAATTAGTTGTAGTCCTGTTATTTGGATTACTCTTAGGTTGGTTGCTATTTGGTGGTTCATCAAATTCAAATGATCAAGCTCATGTTCATGAAACAGAAAGCAAAAATGAGGTATGGACTTGCTCCATGCACCCACAAATTAGAAAAAGTGAATCTGGCGATTGTCCTATTTGTGGAATGGATTTAATTCCATTGTCAAAAGATGATAACTCTGATGAAAACCCCAATGCAATTAAAATGTCGCCAACGGCAATGCAATTGGCAAATGTGCAAACTGCAATTGTTGAATCAGGTGCAGCAGTTAAGAAGCTTAGTTTAACAGGAAAAATAACTCCCGATGAACGAGCGGTATTTACTCAAACAGCTCATATTTCAGGCAGAATTGAACGATTGAATGTAAACTTTACAGGAGAGGTTGTTCAAAAAGGGCAAGTTGTTGCAACGCTTTATTCTCCTGAATTAACAACAGCACAAGAAGAATTGATAATTGCTTTTCAAAATAAGGAATTGCAACCTGAACTATTAAGAGCAGCCAAGGAGAAATTGAAGAATTGGAAGTTAACAGAAACGCAAATCAATAAGTTGATTGAATCTGGGAAAGTGATGAATGAATTCCCTGTTTTATCTGACCTGAGTGGAGTGGTAACTGAAATTTCAGCAAATAAGGGAGATTACATCAAGCAAGGTGCTGCTTTTTATGAAGTAGCAGACTTATCGAAATTATGGGTGCTGCTAGATGTTCATGAAAGTGATTTAGCATGGATCAATAAAGGAGATGTTGTTAAATACAAAGTCAAAGCCTTCCCGAACAAAAGCTTCAAAGGTAAAGTTGACTTTATTGACCCTGTAATAAATGCAGAAACAAGAGTGGCCAAAGCAAGAATTGAATTGGATAATTTAGGTAGGAGTTTCAAACCACAAATGTTGGTTAGTGCCACAATCGAAAATAAGCTACAAACTAGCAGTAAATCCATTATAGTTCCAAAATCAGCAGTAATGTGGACAGGTGAACGTTCGCTGGTTTATGTGAAAACCTCTGCTAAAAATGGAATCCATTTTATTATGAGAGAAGTTGATTTGGGTGCTTCTTTAGGAGATACTTATATTATAAATAGTGGTTTAGAAGCAGGAGAAGAAATTGCTGTGAATGGAACGTTTAGCATAGATGCAGCAGCTCAATTGGCAGGAAAACCGAGTATGATGAACCCCAAAGGTGGCACCATGAATATGGGACATAATCATGGCGGTGCGACAAATGGTGCAAAGGAAAATTCAAATGAGATTGAAAAGCCGAATGAATCCAACAAGGAGATTGTTAAAATTAACAAGGATGCAGAAAAGGCTTTAACAGCCATCTTTAATTCTTATTTTGACTTGAAAGATATGTTGACAGAAGATGATTTAGATCAATCTAAAAAGGAGATTAAAAACTTATCGAAAGCATTAAGCCAAGTAAGTATGAGCTTATTTACAGGGAATACACATACAGCTTGGATGAAATATTCTAATGAATTAAAAAGAAATATTAACCAATCAAAAGAGGCAGAGCAATTAGATCAGCTTAGAGAATCGTTCATCACAATTTCAAATACGATGATTCAGCTGAATGAAGTTTTTCAGCCGCTCAACTTAACTGTTTATGTACAACATTGCCCTATGGCAAACAACAACAAAGGAGCTGATTGGCTCAGTAAAGAGAAAGAAATTAAGAATCCATACTTTGGTAGCGATATGTTAACGTGTGGAGAGATAAAAAAATAAAGAAATGAAAGGCTGTTGCAAAACGGAAAATAAAGAATCAAAACTCAAGAAATGGGGTGGTCGAATATTCTATGTAATAGCAGCAATCTTATTTATAATCATACTAATAATTCAAATTTTTAATCTATAAAACAATAACAATTATGAAAAAGCAAGTAATACAAATATCAATAATGGCAGCATTCTTAATGAGCGGAAGTCAAATTTTTGCAAGTGAGAAAACAGTCGAAAACAGCACAATTATACAAAGTGACTCAACCTTAGAAAGCTTTAAAGTTTATGGCAACTGCGGCATGTGTAAAAAAACCATTGAAGGGTCGTTAAAAGACCAAGAAGGTATTTATTCTGCCATTTGGGACAAAGAAACGAAGCTCATTGAGGTGAACTTCAATGAAGAAAGTATTTCTTTGGAAGAAATAAAAAAGAAGATTGCTAAAGTTGGATATGATTCTGAGGATTATAGAGCCACTAAAAAAGCTTACAGTAATCTAGCAGGTTGCTGCCAATATGAAAGACCTGAAGAAAAATAAACTTAAAACTATAAAGCTTAAAACTATAAAGAATGAAAAAATTAATTGCAATTGCTATGCTGATTGGAACCATGGCTTGTCAAGATCAAAAGACAACCTCAAGTGAGGGGTATTTAGCAACGGACAATAATATTGAAGCTCAAGAATTTCAATTAGTCGAAATTCAACAAGAAACTGCAGACCGAATACTTTTGGGTTACCTCAACATTAAAGATGCCTTAGTAAAAACGGATGCAAAAGCGGTTTCATTTGCAGCCGATGGTATTCTGTTTGATTTAGAGCAAAATGAAAATAAAACAATTGATAAACTTTTCAAAGAGGTTAGGTTGATTGCTGAAAGCAATGATATTGAAATGCAAAGAATTTATTTCGAAGGTTTGTCAAATAACATGTACACTTTTACGAAGACCTTAAAAACAGGAATGACCGTTTATCTACAACACTGCCCTATGGCCTTTGATGATAGAGGGGCCTCATGGATTAGTGATGAAGAGAAAGTATATAACCCTTATTTTGGAGACAAGATGCTACGGTGTGGAAAGGTTACTGAAATTATAAACTAGGACCCAATCTATTCTAATTCATCGAAAATAGCTCTAATATACAGCCATTTTTAATTGATCTTAAAGAAAATACACCACAAAAATAATACAGAAAAACACCTGCGATAAATGGAAAACTGCAGTCCCGCTTATTTTTTCGTAATTTGATGAAAAAATTATGGTAAAGAGTTTTACAGGCGAGCGCGCAAAAGAAGAAAAACAGATGCCAAAACAGGCATTAGTTAAAGAATATATGACCCGACAGTTGATAACCTTTAAACAAAAACAGTCGATTGATGAAGTCGTCAGCATCCTAATATACAAAGGAATTTCAGGTGGTCCAGTAGTAGACGAATCGAATAATTTAGTGGGTATCATTTCTGAAGGAGATTGCCTAAAACAAATTATTAGGGGCAAATACAACAATTCACCTACCCTTAATGGATTGGTAGAAGACCACATGATAACCGAAGTAAAAACCTTACAACCTGACAATACCGTTATGGAAGCTGCTGTCGCTTTTCTAGAACAACGAATTAGACGTTTCCCGGTATTGGACAACGGGAAATTAGTTGGACAAATCAGTCAGCGTGATGTGATGAAGGCCATAGAAGATTTTAGTCGGTAAGAGAGCGTAAAAAAAGCAGTGAAGTTTTCCTCACTGCTTTTCTTTCATGTTAAACAAGAAAATATAACGTTCTCGTATTACGGATTATTAGATCCAATATTACCTTGTGCAACAATTGTTGCAAGCCCAGCACCTGATGATAAGTGAACATTGATGTATCCATCGTATGTTAAAATACCATCGTAAGTTATTGCTGTATTGTCGTCTAATGCGGCAATATTAGTTTCACTCACTCCAGTGTTACCATCTACTGGTGGAAATGTATAAACAATACCCCCGCCAGTAGCCGCATCATTTGCGTGAATGTGTGCCGGATGAGAGCCGTTTGCCGGAGTTCCTGTTAACGTAATCTTTGCTAAAGACTCACCACTTACTCTTTCACTAAAAACAACATTTCCACTGATTCCAGGAGCATCTTTTTCTGCTAACGTGTAAGTTTTTGTTCTTCCTGTCAACTCATTTTGTCCAATGTCTCCTTGTGCTACGATGGTGCCAAGAGCCGTTGCACTCAAATGCACATTTACATAACCGTCATACGCTAATACTTCGGCATAACCGAATGCTTGTCCGTTTAGGGTTGAAATATTTGTTTTACTCATTCCTGATGTTCCATCTACTGTATCTAAAGAGATAATGATACCTCCACCTTCAATTGCTGAATTAGCATGAATGTGAGCAGGGTGTCTCCCATCAACCGGTGTGTTGACTAATGTAATAACTGCAAGCGCTTCTCCATTTACTCTTTCTGAGAATACAACATCACCGCTAATTCCTGGAGCATCTTTCTCTCCCAACGGATAGGTTTTAGACATTCCAGTTAAATCGTTTTGTCCAATATCTCCCTGCGCAACAACAGTAGCTAAATCCATTGAACTTAAGTGAATATTAATGTACCCATCAAAATTCTTTAACATTTCAAATGATATTGGAGTATTGTCATTTAAAGTACTGAATGTCGTTGTGGATAATCCTGTAGCGCCATCTACAGGGCTTAGAGTAACCGCAATTCCACCACTTTCTGCGGCAGTATTATTATGAATATGCGCTGGATGTGAATTTCCCGCTGAAGTACCGCTTACCGTTAAAGTAACTGTTGTTGAACCATCACCGTTGTTCACAAAAACTGCGTTACCACTTACTCCTGAGCCACCTAGGCTTTGTAAATCATAAGTTACTTCTTCAGCGACAGGAGTTACAGGTACAGGAACTACATCATCCTCGTCGTCGTCGGCACAACCAACCACTGCTAGGGACATAATACTTAAAATTAGAAATGTTTTGAATTTTTTCATTTTGTTTGATTATTTATTAGGTAGGTTAGACAAATACTAGATGTACATTGTTCAGATGTGGCTATAAGTTTATCGTTAAATATTATAGTTAAAATACTTACAATATTATATTTTGTAGAATTTGTAATCTCGCAAGTTGTATTTGTCACTGCAATGTAAGGAAAGGAGCGATTACGTAAATGTCTGGCTTTGCTAATCACTTTGAAGCTGATTACCTTAAAGCTGAGTCAACAATCTTACCAAGCAGAGAAAGATTTAAGTAACTTTATTTTTATGAAAGTTGTGTTCAGTTTTTTACTTGTTTCATTAATATTAGTTGCATGTGAATGTGATGATAGGTTGTGTGATGAATTCCCTGACTCAAATAATCGATTTGTTCCTTTAGAGACACAAAATCTAATTTTTAAAAATGCACGGGATAGTACGATTGAATTTGATTTAATCTCAGTTGAAAGGACACAAAAGTCGGTTGTAGAATGTGAAAAAGATTATTTTGGCCTCTGCGGGTGCGACTGCCCTAGACCAAGTGCCGTATTAAGTTATCGTGTACCTTCTGCCATTCATGTATTAGATAGTCAGCTTATTGAGATAGATTCGGGTAGGTTTTACAATGGGACTATCTTTACAACTGATACAAGTTTTTATAGCACGTTTTTTTATTACTACAATGACCACTCCGTCTACATCATTGATTTTGGAGACAAAAATCCTCCAACACTTCGGATAGACTTTTTGGGCTCATCGCTCTTTTCATATATCGACAGATCTACAAACCAAATTCGGTTATCGAATGGAGAGAATTACACAGTGAGCAGATTACCAACGTTTCAAACCACCTACGAAACGTACTCAAATGTAACCGTATTTAACCTAATCAATAATTCTTCAAGTCGGAAACCTCAAATTGTTTCAAAATTATACTACAAAATAAATAGAGGAGTTATTGCTTTTCAAAATGAAAACGATGAATTATTCTCTTTAATGAATTAGGAAAAAGCTTAGTAAATGAAATCAAGCCAATCGGAGATTTAGCGTTGTAGGTTGATTTGAAAAGATGCTTCGACTTCGCTCAGCATAAGCAAAATTACGCCAATCGGAGATTGGACGACAGAGGTTGATTTGTAAAGATACTTCGACTCCGCTGCGCTGCGCTCAGTATAAATGAAATTACAAAAAGTGCGAGCACTTTTTTATTTCATTTACTTTCCAATACAAAACTGAGAGAAAATTATACCCAATATATCTCTGTCAATTTCAATGGTTCCGGTGATCTCTCCTAAATAATGCAAGGCCTGCCGAATGTCCATCGCTAAAAAATCTCCCGTAATGTTGGTGTCTAATCCGTTTTGAACTCTTGCCAATGCTTCTCCTGCACTTTTTAGTGCTTCATAGTGTCGCAGGTTACTCACCACCACATCACTCCCACTATTCAAGGTGGTTTTTGCAATTTCTTCTAGCGTTGCTGTCAGCTTTTCTAAACGCAGCTTTTTTAATGCACTCAAATAAATGGGCTCAATTCCTTTCGGAAATTTAGAAGAAAACTCTTCCGGCACATCATCTGCATCAAAGTCTGCTTTATCAGCTTTGTTGGCCAATACAATCAATTGCTTTTCCTTTCCTTCAATTTTGGCTTGAATGGCTGAAATAACTTGATGGATTTCTTCTTTCGTATCCATCACCACATCTACTAAATACAGCACAACATTTGCCTTTTCCACCATTTGAAAAGTTCGCTGAATTCCAATGTTCTCTACTACATCAGTTGTTTCTCGAATTCCTGCTGTATCAATAAATCGAAAAGCAATTCCGCCGATTTTAACCTCGTCTTCAATGCTATCTCTAGTTGTTCCGGCAATTTCAGATACAATGGCTTTGTCTTCATTCAACAATGCATTGAGAAGTGTTGACTTTCCAACATTTGGCTGACCAACAATGGCGACAGGAATACCGTTCTTCATTACATTCCCAGTTGAAAAAGAATTCAATAGCCCCTTAATCATCTCTGAAAGATTGTTGACCAAGTCTTTTAAATCAGAGCGATTGGCGAAT
>Ga0307983_1000189_pt1 | contig 32942 bp, 80 predicted proteins | sample OrgLakmetagen991_FD_201845 | JGI IMG/M metagenome (GOLD analysis project Ga0307983, IMG submission 201845) | Saline water microbial communities from Organic Lake, Antarctica - #991 | ecosystem: Environmental > Aquatic > Non-marine Saline and Alkaline > Saline | place: Antarctica: Organic Lake...
GCAACAATTAAAGGATACGTAGATATTAGATGGTATGGAGAAAGCAACGGATACTATTCTGAATCAGTAGATTTTATATTGATTGGTACTGATTACGAATACTAACGTAGTATTAATGCTAACGAATTGGCTATGTGTAGTGCCGACTTTGATAAATTACTACACTAACAAATAAAGACAAAATTATGATTAGTAAAAAAGCACTTAAAGAGATAAATAAGGCATTACATATAGGTGATGTTATGCTTCGTTTTAAATTACGATTAAATATTGATGAATGGGGTAGTTATAAAAAAGGTGATGAAGATACTTTTTACATAAAATTGATTGATGAAAAAAACGGACTTGCAAAATTTGCTATTGATAAACAATGGGATATAGTAAGTTGTGAGGTTGTAAATGAAGCAACGGCTTAACTACCATGCCGACTACGCTCGAAAGATGATGAATGTGTATCCTGATTTCGAAGGGTTTTTTAAAGTTAGGGAGTTGAAGGCGGGGAGGATTTGATGCCAACGGCAAAGAATATAAAACGGCATAAGATATAACAGTGTAGAGGTACGGTAAAATCCGTTCTTAAAGTAAATGGTGACTTGTGGTAAGCCCAGCCTTTATGCTGTTTTATATTTATTGTTATGTGATTTTTTAATTGCATCATAACACCAAGATAAACCGAGTACGGCGAAGCCTATTCGATTTATCAACTGTTGGCAGAATTGTCATTACCCGTTTTAATGCACTTTGTTCTCTTACAACTTGGCACAAGACACAAGAAATTTAAAATTATCAAACGTAAAATCAGTTGAAAATATATCTGACGAGTGGGTTGATTTGTTCCAACAAGTTGAGTTATGGTATGGAGACATTCAGAAAAAAGAGACTGGACAGCAGCTATTGGAAAGGCTTCAATCAAATTTTGACTTGAAGCGGTTTGGTAAATGAATACTAACGTTTAGGCTAAAGTTAGTTGCCTTAAACACTAACTATCAAATTTAAAAAGAGCTTGCAAGGCAATTAATTTTAGCAATTGTTAGCCACCGTTTTTATGAAAGACAAAATGAAAAAAGAGCAAATTACTCAACGACCAAAAGACTTCACTCATAACAAATATGAACATGGTGGAAGTAGAATTTACATTAATGGTGAATCAGGGGATAGACAACTAATAGTTGACACCTATTTTGATAAAGAATTTGCTGAACATATTGAAAAATGTACAAGAGAATATTTCGGGATACCAAATGTTGCCTAACGGCAAGCATAAGGTGCGTATGGCGCAGCCTATGCAATTTATGCAGTGTTGTAAATTGGTGCGGGGAATTAACCGCCGTTGAAAAATTTTTTGAAGAAAAAGAAATTGTGTCAGTCAAACTTTCTGAAAAAATCAAATCGGATTTGAAATCTTTGTATGATAGCAGTTTTCTAAAAAAGAATTAAGTAACATGTCAGAGATTTATTATGTTAGAACTTTTCTTGATCGTAGATGGGTTTGTAGATTAGTCGCCAATGATGCAGTATTAAATGATTATAGTTCATATGATTTTGTAGATGAAAATAAGTTTTGGCAGTTGGTGCGACCTTGGAGAGCCAAAGATTTAAAAGATCCAAATATCAAAGATAGTACAGAACTTAACGAACGTAATACGGATTAATCATATATTTTTGTAACAATTATTTAACATTGAAAATTATCATACCTAGTATATAAGTATTATATTTATACTGTAAACAAAAATAAACAGTATGAAAATTAATAAGTACTAAAGATGGTATTGAAAGATGCGTTGGTGATAAATCCAATGCCTGGCAACCTGACGGTCAATATCATTATTTTTTTATAGAAATCAACAAAAACAAATAAAATGGGTTATTATATTCCAAACAACATTCCGGTTTTACAAAGACCAAACACTTATCAGATTAATGAACCTACTTCACTGAAGGACGTTAGACATGATGAAGCAATAATTTGCGAAGTCGATAACGGACCATTTAAAGCTAATGCATTTGCATACAGTGAAGGTGAACTTCAAGTTTTCCGGAGACCAGACGGTCGACCAAAGAAATGGTTTAAAATGCCACTCTCACAAGCTCAAAAGTTATCAGGATATTAATGATTAGACAATAGCTCTTAAAAATCATGATTAAATCCTTTGAGTTGTCGATAATTATGTTTATATTTATACTGTAATCAAAAACAATATATAATATGAAAATTTCACATTTTAACAAACAAAATCTTAATAGTTTCCGAGAAGCTTTCAAAGCTAAAATGGACGAACTTGAACAAGAAACAGGAGTACGAGTACATCTCGGAAACGCTTCCTATAATGATCTCACATTTAATGGTAAGGTTAAAGCTACGATAATCGGTGATAATCCCAAAGAAGCTTTACAAAAAGCAGCAAAACAAGAATGGGATAGGGTCTGCAGAAAATTTGATTTGAAACCGACTATGTTTGGACAAAATATTCAATTACCAGACGGTCAATTTAAAGTGGTGGGGATTAAATCTCGATCTTATAAAAGACCAGTAATTATCGAAAATCTTGCCGGAAAACGATATGTAACTAGTCCTTCAACTCTTCTTAGACAGTTAAACGCATAAAAACCTTAGTGTAGCGAGAAGCAACCGAAATAATAACTAAACTTGTTTGGTATTTACAAAGTATTTACTATATTTGCATAGAAACAATTAAAAACAGATATATTATGAAAGCAGATTTAAGAATTGATCAAAATCTTTAAAAGTGAAAAACACACTAATTAAAATTACTGGTAAGATTGATTTTTTACCAGTAAACAAGACTAAAAAACATCAGAAACAATCATCTTGGAAAAAGACCGCGATGATTAAAACATATTGTGATCTCGAAAAATATTATGCATGGTTTATTGAAAAAAGATTCAATCTTAAATTGAATCAAACAATCAGAGGAACTCATGTATCATTCATTAACGATAGATTTCCAGATGAAAAACTTTGGAATGACTATTCTAAGATATTTCACAATAAAGAAATTACGTTTTATTATGACCCTGCTGTTCATACAAATGGAAAGCATTGGTGGTTAAGAATTTTCTCACCAGACGCAGAATCTGTAAGAAGCGCTATCGGTTTAGATCCAGAACCTCATTATGCTATGCACCTTTCATTAGGATACGCAAACGATAAGAATCTGGATCATTCAGAATACATTCTTAGACAAATCAAAAGATTTGATTTATTTGAGTATGAAGCAAGAAAGAAATTTGAAAACTATAAAATTTTAGAAAATGAACAAATATCATAAAATACAAACTGTTTTTTTCAGGGATCCTGAAAACAACATGAAAACATTACTAGAAGGTCAATGGTCAAAACCAGAATTTGAATATCTTAAAGATAATCTCTGGGAGTGTACCGAAAAAATTGATGGAACTAACATTAGAATTCTATGGGATGGAAAAAATCTAGAATTCAGAGGAAAATCCGATAATGCCGAGATTCCTAAACATCTTTTGGTTGATTTAAAGCTGCTGTTTACACCAGAAAAGTTAAGTAATACATTTACTCAATTAGAATTGGGAACTACAGTTTGTCTTTATGGCGAAGGTTATGGAAAGAAGATTCAGAAAGGTGGAAATTATATTGCTGATTCAACAAGCTTTATATTGTTTGATGTTAAGATTGGTCCTTGGTGGATGAAACGTGATGATTTAGAAATATTTGCTAAAAAATTACAAATCAATATTGTCCCTATCTTAGGTTATATGACTTTGGAACAAGCAATCGAAAAGGTTAGAAACGGATTCACGTCCACAATTTCAGAAAATCCTGAATATATAGCCGAAGGATTAATTTGTAAACCCAAGATCAATCTATCAAATAGAGGCGGCCAGAGAGTCATAACTAAAATCAAACATAAAGATTTTGTATAATGGGCGTAATGAAATTTTTTTCTAGTTCTTCGCTTGATAATTCATTTTCCAATAATCAAGCTGATGCATACAAAGCTTTACCTAATCCCGATCCAAGCAATTACGAAATTGAAAAACATATTGGAATTAGAAACTTTACAATTGTACAGCTTAAATATCATGATTGCCTTAATTATGAAGGCAGAAAAATTTTGGTCTTTAAAGATTGTGCAATTGAAGATTTGATCAAACAAGATTTGATAGATCCTCATTTTTCTGAAAATACAAATTATCATTCTCCTATTGCCAGATTTGAACCTACTGAAAATGGTTGGACCATGGCAGTTACGTTAACAGCAACAATATCGAAATGACACCACAACAAATTCAAGCATTAGAAAATAAAGCAATTTTCAAAATCTTTAACAAAACAACAAGAAAGTATATGTCGAGAAGTAGATCTAAATCTTCTTGGCGTACTTTGGCCTGGGCCCAAACGGCTCTTCATGATTTTGTGAAAGAATCTTGGTCAAGAGTAAGTCTACAAGATCTTGAACTTCATTTTTCCTATTGATAATTACGTCGCTGTAAGTTCTTTAGACTTTTCTGAATTTATGAAAGAACGAAATTATAAGAAAGAAGAAAAGAAAAAGAATTACAAGAAATAAACGACAGGTTAGATGATCTTATGAATAACTAAAACTTTGTGAAATAATTGGTATATAATACTTATAACTAAAAATAAAAACTATGAAACTTAACGATTCCGTTTCGGTAATACATCCTTCACAAAGAGCAAAATTACCCGAAAATCCTACGGTTAACCAGGCTATTAACTACATGAAAACCTCTATGGATATTCTAGATTGGAATATGAAAAGAGCACGAGTGCGTAGAGCAGTTGGTAATAACAATTTCATTAAAAGATATCTGTCGCCAATCGATGGAAAAGGTTTATGTCCTTTAACTATGAAAAAGGCAAAAAGTATACAAAAATTTCATACGCCATTTGTGGCAGAAAAAAATCAAAAAAATGGGTAAAGGTGGAGGAGGCTGGAATAACAGTCAAAATGCGCAAAATAAAATGAATGGAAGTATTGACAAAAATCTTTCTAGAAGAAAAACCTCTACAAAATCCCGTCAGTCAGAATTTGCTGATTCGGTAAAGGAGTCTAAAAGAGAAAAAAGATTTTTCGAGATATATGAAACTTTTAGTTCATGGGAAATTGAAATCATCGGACTTATAGGAATTTCATATGATCATATTATGGTAGAGATGCGCGACTTTTGCGATGATGTATCTAAAAAACCAGGAGGATCTAGAGATTGGGTATACTCAAATTTATACAAAAATCAGATTTCCCCTAAATTAGCAAAAAGAAAACTTAAAGAAAAAGTATACGGATAATGGTTTTAATAAAGGTTAAAGAAGATTCTTATGATGTTCGGGAATGGTAATTATTCCACATTGGCTTCTTTAATCGAAACCTTTACTGAACAAAATGAGGAATCTGGAAAACTTTTAGTTTATCAAGAGACGCATGAAAACTTTATTTTAAGGGAATTTGCTACTAAAGAAAAAGGCTTAGTGGAAACATTAATTGTGTGTAACGCAGTAGCAACATTTATACAAAAAACTTCAAATGAAATTAAGTAGAGTAAAAGACATAAAACGATTGGATGTACCTTTATATAATGATGAACAAAATATCAAGGATTGTAAAAAGGCGACTCCATGCAACACAATTCGCAAAAATGACATTGTTTTTGTAAAGGGTAAGTCTTTATTACAAAACATTCCTGTAAATGGATATTTTAAATTTGATTCATATGATAAGTACGATAACACATGTTATATACTAGACAGAGTATCTACTATGACTTTAAACTTTTCATTAGTTGATGTCTATAAAGTAGATTTAGAAAAAGGAGAACGAATGCCAAACATCAAATATTTTAAAACTAAACAAATATAAAAATGGGAAACCGTCAAAAAGAACAGAATCAAAGTCAAATTTTTGATTTGATATGTACATCTTTAACTCAGAAAGGTAAAGATCAAATGTTTAAGAAAGATCAAATGAATCAGTTTTTAGAAATGATTCCTGCGTCTTACAAAAAAATCTTGGACATGAATTTAGCCGATTTGCGAAAAGAAGGAAAGTTAATCAATAAGAAAAAATCAGATTTATCAAGATCTTCACGAGAACTTATATTACGCAGACTTGAAGTAGTTGAAATGGCTAAACAAGCTGATAAAATAGCTAAAGAAGAAGCTGCTAAAGAAGAAGCTGCTACTGAAGAACCTACCAAAGAATCAAAACTGGTAATTCAGGAAACTACTAATGAATAGTATTCAGGATTGGACATTATCAATCATAAATGACGCACAGTCTAATTTCCGACTAGAGTTAAAATCTAATGGAGATTATCTATTAAATGCTGCGCGTCATTTATTGATAAAATATTCATTAAACCAAACTATTGATTATATTGATTTGTGTAAAGATATTCATATGACCGATTTTCATAAAACATTTATGAAATCAAATAATGATTTTTATTTTGTAATTTGATAACAATTCCTTAACATTAGATATTGACATAATCAATATAAAAGTGTTATATTTATACTGTAATCAAATAACAATAACTAAAAAAAAATAACATGTCAACAGCAATCGAAAAACAAGACAGAACTTCAGAAGGATTCCTTAAACTTGCAAAACGCAGAAATTCTGATATCAATAGCGCTACTAGCGAGGCAATCAGACGAGGGAAAAAAGAAAAAATCAAACTTGTTACCAGAAAAATGGCAACGGAAACTGTTTATCTTGGTGGGGTTGCATATAACATTTCATCCGAAAGGGCAACAGAAATTAGAGAAAGAAACGAGGAAATTGTTCGAAACAGAAAGAAAAAATAAATTCTAAACCTTCCAAAGAAGGGTGACTTAAGCCACCCTTCTTTTGATATATAATTCTATGAAAGTAATAGCATGGCTACTTGGTATTTTTCTTGCATTAGCAGGAATTTTTTATTTTGGTGTATTTGACGAAAATCCCTTCCGAAAAAAATATACTATAACCCAAGTAATCGAATATCAACAAGAATCCGAATATTTGATTATTTTTGTGAATACTGAAATTAGTTCACAAAGTCGCCATTTTCCTCTTTATAAAAATAAACAATTCATTTTATGGGAGTCAAATGAATCCTTTGAAAAAAGTGTAGATAGTCTAAGAATTCTTGAAAGAGAAAAGGCAGATGTTATTATAAAGGGTTTGATAAAAATAGACGATATGAACGATGAAAAAGTTTTGGAGGAATGATAAGAAGAAAAATAAAGCAATAACTCTTATTGATAACGAAATCGCAAAACTTTTGTATGCATACGATAATATAAAGAATAAATCAGAAAATATTAGTCGAGTCACCAAATTAATATTCGCGCTAAAAATTTTACAGGAAATAAAGAAAAAATTGGATGAATAAATTAAGATATTGGATAGTCAGTATTTTTATAATTATGAATATTGGATGTTATGCGCAAGATCCGCTATTTCTTGATTTGCCGATGCCAGCAATAGTTTTTACAGAATCAGATTCAACTAATTTTGAAAAGGTATTCGACGCTAAACATTCTCGGTTAGAAGTAAGATATTTATGGGTTAACCTTCGAGAAGATGATTTACATCTGTATTTAGAATATGAAAATGGCAAACGCCAACATGTTTTATTGACGATAGATAATAGGAAATTAAATAACATTCCTGAAAGTGATAGAAATAATGGGGAACTTAGTAGGGATCAAAGAACTCTAGAAATTTTAAATACACATAAAACAGCAATCGTTAGATACCATTCATACTATAACTTATGGTCGGTAGAAATGAATAATAATGATAGTTTACAAACTAAATTTCATGAATATTAAATGAAAAAACTGGTATTTTTATTTCTGATGATAAGCTCGAATCTTTTAGGAATAGATTCGTTAAAAATAGTTTTACCTGAATATGCTATAATTTACAGACAGGGAAGTTTTGGAGATTACGAAATTAGTGAATTTTCTAATGAGATTATTATTTTGCCTAATTCCCAAACGGTTGATTTTTTTATTGAATATGATGAAGAGTTACAATGGATATCGTTCAATTCTTCTGATAGAATCACAGACACTGATAAGCTATATTCAATTATTGAAATAAAAAAAGAAAATGAGTATGTCTTAGTTGTTTACTGGAATTATTTAAACAAAATGTATTACCATTCACCCGACATTTCAAAATTGTCAGCAGAAATAAATTTATTTGAAGACTTTAAGAAATATATTCACGAAGAAAAAAACTAACATGAACATGGAAAATGAATACGTCGATCTAGTAATAGATAACATTTATATACTAGGATTAGTTGTATATAGTGTGAGTGCAATCGTTATTGCATTTATTTTGAATAAAATGAAAAACGATATTAAAAAACTGGATCAGAAATCCTAGATACTATGCAGATACTATTAATTATACTATTTTTAATTTTTGCTCTGATAATTATCGCATTTGGAATACTAAGTGTTAAGATAATTAATCGGACTGCAGACCATGCGGAAAAGATACAAAAAGATTTTTTTAAGAATGTTTTTAATATTAAACTATGAAAAAGATTTATTTAGCAATTCCTTATACTGGGATGCTTGAAAGTTCTTATGAACAAGCAAATGCTGCGACCATCAAAATTATGCAATTGGGTCATAATCCATTTAGTCCAATTACACATTCTCATCCATTAACAAAATTTGAAGAAAATGGACTACCTACTACATGGGAATTTTGGGAAAAAATAGATTATCAATTTATTGATTGGGCTGATGAAGTTTGGGTATGTTTACCTGAAGAAGGTTTACAGCCTGTGTTAAATTCAATAGGAGTACAAGCTGAAATTAAATATGCAAAACTGCATAACAAACCAATCAAAGCGATTATCAATCCGCATAAAGAAGATTTACTTTCATATGAGCTTGATATACATGACTATGACGAATATTTAGCAATGCCCACAACACAACCATCATGATATTTATTATCGGGCATGCCCGACACGGAAAAGATACATTAGCCGATTATTTGGGAAAACATTGGGATCTTAATAGTATAAGTTCTTCTGAAATGTCCAACAAGCTTTTTATTTTTAATAAATTGTCTAAGAAATATGGATATAGTAATGAACAAGAATGTTTTGATGATCGGTATAACCATAGAAAGGAATGGTATGATTTGATAACCAATTATAACAAAAAAGATTTATCAAGACTTGCTAAAGAAATATCATTATCTTATGATATGTATATTGGGATCAGAGATGAAAATGAACTTCTCGCATGTTTTGAAAATGATATAGTAGATCTTGTCGTGGGTGTCTATGATCCAAGAAAACCTTTAGAATCAGAAGAATCTATGAAAATTGATATTTTCAAATATAGTGATATACTTATTCCTAACGCAGGAACATTAGAAGAATTTGAATCAAAAATTATTAGAATTAATAACATCATTTAAAAACAAACCAAGATTATGAGAATTGAAGATTTTGAGCCAGGTGAAGCAATTGTAAGAGTTGAACGAGGTGGCTTTAATAAAAATGACGGAAGTTATATAGGCACTAAAGTATATTTACTTTGTATTTTGAACGGACAGATTTATCTGGAACATGATTCCGATCCTACAATTGGTGATAAAGCTTTTAGTCTTAATTTCTGTGATTGGGCAGAAGGATGGGATATGTGGATTGAACCTGAGTTTGGATCAACACAAACTACACACAAGACTTTAGAAAAAAGAATAAGCGAAGCAATAGAAGATGAAAACTATGAACTTGCTGAAACTTTAAAAAATAAACTAAAAGAACATAATGATACAAGAGTTTAATGGTGATTTTCGCTGGTTAAGTAACTTTTATTCTATTAAAATTCCATTTCGTGGTCTTATTTATAGTAGTGTAGAGCACGCTTACATGTCAGCAAAAAGTGACTCACCTTCATGGAAATTATTTTGTTTAGATACTACTGATGCCGGTACAGTCAAAAAAGAAAGTAAAAAACTTGTTTTGATAGATGATTGGGATATTAAAAAGTGTGATGTTATGAAAGAATGTATAACTCATAAATTTAGACAAAGTCCTCTCAGAGAAAAACTACTTGCCACAGGTAATGAAAAAATTGTGGAAGGAAATCGTTGGGGGGATGTTTACTGGGGTTATGATTTGAATTTAGAAAAGGGTGAAAATAACCTAGGTAAGTTGATTATGGAATTTAGAACTAAATTACAAAATTCATTATTGACTGCAAAGGAATATCTAGAAAAAAGATACCAAGAAGATAAAGAAATGTGGGCGAAAACTCCTGTTGATCCTGCTTGGAAAAAATGGACAGTGTGTGTCATGGAAGATTTCACAAATTTAGATAAATTCTGAGAAAAGAAAAAATTGTGTCAGGCGATAAAGGTATTGTGTCAGGCGATAAAGGTCTTCAAGGTGATACTGGTCTTCAAGTGAGTAATGAAACAACTGTAAAAACTGAAAAATTGAAGCAGTTAATTAATAACTTTTTCGAAGTATGTGCATTAGCTGATGAAGTCAATATATATGAATTCGAAGCAGGTGACGCGCTCATGCAAGAAATGAAAGAGTGGGTCGCAGAAAATTTTAAAGAATACAGGTAAGATAATGAAAGTTATTATTGCTGGTGGCCGAGATTTTAACCAATATTCTGAAATGGTTACTCGCTGTAAACATTACTTCAAAAACACTGATAATGTCGAAATTGTTAGTGGAAATGCTAAGGGTGCAGATTTTCTAGGTGAAAGATTTGCTAAAGAAAACGAATATAGCTTAAAATTATTTCCAGCAGACTGGAACAAACATGGGAAACCTGCTGGTATACTAAGAAATATCGACATGGCTGATTATGCAGACGCATTAATTGCTTTTTGGGATGGTAAAAGTCGTGGAACTAAACACATGATTGATACTGCAAAGAGTAAAGGGTTGATAGTGAGAGTTGTCAAATATTGATGGTTTATGAATTAAGAAATAGAAAAACGCATCCACAATGGAAAAATTACAGTCTAAACGAAAACAAATTAAACCATGAAAATAAAAATACATAAAGTGACTTTAGAAGGGTTGAAAGGATTAGTATATTTGATTATTGGAACGGTCTTATGCTATATCTATCAAAATGATAAACTTTTATATCATTTATCATTTGGGCTTGTTGCTTATTCTGCGGGGAAATTAATTACGGCCCTTAATTTAACAGGCATAAAAGACAAAGATTTAATTTAACACTTCAAATCAAAAGAACTTCGTATTATTGTTAGGTAATAGAAAATCTGAGTTATTAGAAATGTTCCAAGAGGCAGAAAAACTAGGATTTTTCGAAAATATAGTTTAAGTTTCCTTTTAAGTTGTCGATTATTTTGATTATATTTATACTGTAATCAAAAACACAAACACATGGAAAATTTAATAGGATATCAAGATAAAGTAGAATCTCAAATTACAATGAGTCAACGAATACTTGATGAAATAACAAGAGACTATCCGGATACACAAAACCTCCAAGATTTAAAATCTGAAGTTAGAGCTCGAGTAATTCTTCATCAAAAAAATATTGCTCTCGAAGTCGAAAGAATCAACGAAAAAATAATGTCAAGATGATAATCATGGAGTCTGCTGGTTGCTATGACGGAGCGTTGAGCCACCTGCGGTTTACCAGAAAGAATTAATTTATCATTTTGCATCTAAAGAAAAAGCTTTAGCGTATTATCATAAGAAAAATAAATCATAATGGGATATTTAACAACAATAACATACTCAGATTTTTTAAAAAATCAAGATGAAACTTTAATAAAGGATTCTATGAACATGGGAATACCTAAAAATTTTCACAGATCTGATTATCCCCGCACTTCTGGTATTGGCTCTAGCGCAAACCCAGTTATCATTCAAAAACCTAGACATGCCGACGACATTTCACTGTATATGCATTTTGGTAATACTGTCAAGTGTTTAGATGAAGTAAATGAAAATGATAAATGGATAATTGAACCAGCAATTGCTAAGCTTGAATATCGCTTAAAGCAACTTAAAAAACTGAGAAAATGACAGCTGACGTAGTTTTAGAAATTGAATTAAATGAATTGATTGCATTGCATTTCTTGAAGAAAGAAATGGTGTCAAATTCGAAAACAGCGTAGAATATGTAGCTTTGAAACCAAGAGTGAATGATGATTTTCTCGAAGTCAAAGTATTGTATGGATCACAAAGCCATCCTAAAGATTGGCACGATTTTCAAAAAATTAAAAGTGAGTGGGAAAATGAAAAAGTCTGAAATATCGTTTGATAAATTTACTGCAAATTTCTATAAAGAAATTCTACCTAATAAGCACCCTGATATTAGAAGAGGGCAGTGTTTAATGAATTATCTAGCTAAAATGTGGTTTGAAGAATATCAACGCATAACAATGGACCCAGAAATTGACTGTTTTTATAATGATAAACTAATACCTAACACACTGAATCATTTAGGAAAAGTATGGTAAACGAAAACGATAAAATGTTATCAGAATTTATGGGTGCTAAAGTTGTTGAGACTTACTTTAAACCAGACGGTTCAGTTGATCATTACCTTATGGATTATGGTAGGGATAATCACATGCCTGATAACTCAAGATATCATGCAACAACAAGTATGAAATACCATACTTCCGATAATTGGATAATACCAGTCTTAAGAAAATTGGAAAGTCTAGATTTTCCAGAAGGTAAATTAAAAGAGTTTAAGAATAAACTTTTCAAGACTGAAAATAAAAGATTTCCGGCTACTAAACAATTATATGAAACAGCAGTTCTTTTTTTAGAAGTTTATCAAGAAGTCAAGGAAATCACTAACTTTTGCAAAAATGAAAATTCTTAGTAAATACAAAGATTATTATGATTATCTTCAAGGTATCTATGGTACTGATCCAAAAATTGTGCTTGATCGTAGGAAAAACAAAGTATTAAAAAAGGAAGATTTATTTTCAAGTAGATGGGATAATTCTGAATTAGGATTTATTGCAATTGCGATCAATGACAAACTTTATACGGGTGTTTATTCAAAATCTGATGATAAGTTTTATTATGGTGAAGATTTAGAAAAATTCAAAGAAAAGTACGATGCTGTAGCATTTGCCTCTTGGTATTTACGGAGAGAATCAAATTTTCTTTTAAATCCAAAATCTTCAGCAATATGTTTATTCGATAGAACTACTGATGGTGCTGTTTTAATATTAAACAAGCAACCAGTGTCTTGTGAAATTAATTCAAAATTTAATTGTCCAATAGTTCTTTATAACTCAATGTACTCTTTAAAACGTGGTGAACAACCGAAATTTTATCCAATGCTTAAAGAATTCGAGTTTCATAAAGCTTTATCTGCACCCGAAGTATACAGAGAAATTTCCGATTGGATAAGTAGAAAAATCACAGAAAAAGAATCACGTGGAGAAAACACTTTGAGTAATGATGAAAAGATCGATTCAAAGGGTTTTGATAAAAAAAGATCTTTTCGACCTAATATGAAAAAATAATGGAAGTATTTAAAAATTGGAAAAGTAAATTTAAAAAGGATAAAAGGGTAAATTCTACAAGGTTACCATATTGGTACCTAGATATGGTTACCAACCAACACCAGATCCGGCACAAGAATTTGAATTGACAATCACAGACATGTTTATCTATTTCCATGATGACGGTCCTGATCGAAGATATTGCGGTGTAAATCGATCTGGTTATAATATGCTCATTGACGAGAGATATTTGCAATCTTATGAGCTGATAAAATGCCTCAGCCAGAAGTTAACCAAGACAAAAACATAAAAAAATAATAATGATGGAAAATTTTTTAAATTGGCTTATTACAGATGAAGGATACATATATTTTGTTGGATATGTAGGAATTAATTTCGCGCTTTATATAGTACATGCTTGTATAGCTACATTTATTTTTAACAAAAGTTGGGAGTATGGTGAAATTGGTCAATGGGTTATTAAAATACGTAATCCCAGAGTTGATAAGAATATAGAGCCTATTTATAATGTTGATACTATATCTTTTTGGACTGATGAAAAAAACATGACTCGAGAAATTACCAAATATAACAAACAATGGATAACTTTTCTAGAGCTTTCGGACATTATACAATTCAATTCAAAGAAATGGTACTGGAAATGGTTTACATTTTTGTATAATTTTTTAAGTCCTTGGTTTATGACATTTCGGTATTATCATTATATGAAAGATAAATTTAAACCTGGGATTACTGATGAGGATTATACCATACTAGGTAATTCCGAAGATATTGCCAAAATGTGGGAAGCACGGTACCTCGAGGCATTAGCTGCTGAAAAGGCTGAAAAAATCGAAGCACAGGAAAAAATGTCAAAGAAGGATAAACTGAATCTGACGTTTAACGAAAACTTCACAGCATAAAATCAAATATTATGGATGATCAAAGTTTACAAGAATTATTACAAATTATTAAATTGTGTTCGAAAAAATGTGGGATATCTAGAGGGCATCTGACACATGTCATTACAGCTTACTGATGACGAAGAAGAACAAAGAAGAATTAACTTTGATACATACCATTGAGTTGTCGATAATTTTGTTTATATTTGTACTGTAATCAAAAATTCATAAAATGATAGATTCAAAATTGAGAGAATATTTAGAAGGTGAAGGATTTAAAGAACTTCGCGAAATTCCTGGTAGAGGTATATGTGGACTATTTCCCTTTATGTTTACTATTGGTCTTGTATACAACATAGATAAATGGGGATATGAAGGTCGCTATTGTTTTCCAAGAGAAAACACATTACTTGCATTAGGTGCTTTATTGACATGGGACGGTAAACATGATCCCGAAGAAGTTTGGATCAAGCATAAAGGTCGCACAGGAGAATGGAATTATTCAAATAGAAAAACATACGAAAATGCTTAAAAAATTATCAGCTTATTTGCTTTGGCAGCAATATTCAAAAGAAAGTTCTTTTTATGAACTACCAAATAATTTGTGTCGCACATTTTGGTTAACAATTATTGCAATTCTTATAATACCGTTTACTTGGCCAGGATTAATCTTCAATCATATAAAATGCTGGAAAAATAATCCCTGGTCAAATGTTGAAGGTACTTGCTTTGAACAGTTAGGTCGAAGTGAATTTTATTCTCTATCCGAAAAAATGCACGCAGGAATTTCTTTAATATTCTTCCTTTTTGTCAGCATTTTTGGATTAGCAGGATTAGCATTTATTGAAAATAATTTAGGTGTAGATGTCAATAATCTTATTGATACTCTGAATATTACAACATTATATTTTCTTTGGCAAGCTATAGGAATACTGACAGGTTTATTTCTAATTATTTGTATTATAATAATTGTGGGAATTATGTTTCTTATTGGCAGTTTTTATAAAGAATGTAAGAATTGGATTTCCCGGAAAAAAAGGTCTAAATTACATGATAAAAAACCTCACGAAAAATCAAAGTTTAAAGAAAATTGTAAGGATTTATATGGTGCATTTATGAATAAATATTGCACTAAAATGGATTGGAACTTTAAACAAAAAAATTCATGAATATATTAATCCATGGAAATATTAACATTTGAAGATTTTTTATCTGAACAAAAAGATAACGGCATTCCCGAAAGGTACACAAAAAAAGGCTTTACAAAGGTTGGCACCAAAAAAGAAGCGCCTAAAGGAGCAAAACATAAATGGGAAGTTCTTGCCAAAAAGGGTGATAAATATAAAATCATTCAGGGTGGTACTAGAGGCATGGAGGATTTTTCTCAACACAAAGATAAAGAAAGAAAGAAAGCATTTTGGGATAGAATGGGCGGCGAAAATTCTGAAAAAACAAAGGATCCCTTTTCGGCTTTATATTGGCACAAGAAATTCGGTACTTGGTAAGTTAACAATTCCTTAACATTGGATAATGTGATAGTTCAATTATTTGTATTATATTTATACTGTAATCAAAAAACAATAACTGAATGGAAGCATTATTAAAAACAACTCAAAAATCCAGAGTATTGACAACAGTTGAAAAAGTCATGGGTGTTAACCCTGGCGTATTTAAAAGAATCAACGAAATCAAAGTTCCTGAAATTTTATTTCACCCAATCAAAACGGGATCACCTGAATTTGATAATTCATTCTCAGAAATCGGTGGAGTAACTCCAGGAAGTGCTTATCTCACAACAGGACCTCCAGGCGCAGGAAAAACAACAATTTTAGTTACACTAGGTGCAAGACTTCAAACTCCTAAACCTGTTGTCTTTCTCTCTTATGAAATGAGTGATTTTCAACTCAAGCTTACAGCCAAAAAAATTCCTCAACTAGACCAATTTATGGTAGTCACAGAGGAATTTCATAAAAAGGGTCGAGAAGAATTTGAAAAATTTCTAAATGTCGTAGAAGAACTAGATCCAGGTATGGTTATAGTTGATTCACTCCAAAAAATGGCATCGAATATGCCAGGTGGAAATTTCAATCAAAACCAAATCTGGTTGACTGAAAAACTAACTGCCTTCGCAAAACGAACATTCATCCCAGTAAATATGATCGGTCACTGTAGTAAAGACGGTGTATACAAAGGTCCATCCACATTACTACATGAAGTCGACGGTCAATTTAAAGTATTCTTTGATAAAGAAACTGGAGAACGAATGTTCCAATTTGGTAAAAACCGTTTCGGCGGAGTTTTGGACCCACATATTTTTCGAATTAATGGAGAAGGAGTCTTTATCGGAGATGAATACTGGTCCCAACCAGGAAATGAGGATATTACTGAAATGGCCAAAAAATCAATTCAGGAATTAAGAAAAAGTTCTGCCGCACATGAAACGTTACCATTTAAACAATTCCAAGAAACTTCCAAAGTAGTTTTCAAATATCTTGAACATAAACATCGGGATATTCTTGATAGTCGTTCAAATGTTAAGGAAGGAAATATTCAATTATCATTTGTTGGTAAACGAGCATGGTGTAATCATAAAGATGGAAAAATTAATTTAGGACCTGGATTTTTTAAATCTTGTTCTGATACCAGGTATTTAGGTATTGGGTACGCAAAGGAAAAACCTATCATGAGTAAACATGTCAATAATAAAGTCGATGCAGCCCTTTGGGTTATAATTCACGAATTCCAACATTTATTCCACGGAAATAGTCAACACACAAAAAGTTTTTTTGAAAGAGTTGCTAATAGATGGGAACAAAGTACTGAGGTATTATTGGCAACAGAATAACAACAAACCAATAACATAAAGCCGTTACTTTAGAGTAACGGCTTTTTTATAAAACTTTATCCATTCAATTTAATATAAAATAAAGGTAAAAAGCTTACTGTCTGGTTTATAGAAAGACACATTCTATGAACTTTCTAAACTTTTATAATATATCCTATTAAAATTTAAAAATAGTTAATCTAAATGTATCTAGAATCAATAATATGAGTAAAAATTTAAACGATATTCACATTGATGAATTAATGGAAGAATCCAAAGGTGAAAGAGCGTTAAAGAATGGAATCAAAAAAATCCGTGAGTTGGGAATGGTGGGTATTAACAACGTTAAGGACCCATATCAAAGTTATCCAGAAAATTGGACACAAGAAAATATTGATGTAGTAATTAAGGAGTTGGCAATGGGAGTCTTACCACCTGATCGTGGGAATGATGCTGTCAGAAGTTTATGTGTACTTTGTACTATTTATGAAGATGATAAACTTGTCAAAAAATTTTCAAAATCATTCGATTTAGCTTTTATTGGTACACCAGATTGATATATACTTAAACTAAATTTTTTGAGTCAATGAGTATAAATAAGATTTTTCTGAACTTAGAAATTATTTTCAGTTGGTATGAATCTTCGGGTCCAGATTTTGTATACGCAAGAATTAATCAAGCAGATTCTATACAAATGGTAACCAATCCAATTATTGTAGCATTACTAGAAAATCGTGGGAATTCTAAAAGATTTATCGAAGTTTTAGAATTTGCATATTATGAAGCTTACATACAAAAATCTAAATTATCCGCCGTTGAAAAATTTTTTGAAGAAAAAGAAATTGTGTCAGTCAAACTTTCTGAAAAAATCAAATCAGATTTGAAATCTTTGTATGATAGCAGTTTTCTAAAAAAGAATTAAGTAACATGTCAGAGATTTATTATGTTAGAACTTTTCTTGATCGTAGATGGGTTTGTAGATTAGTCGCCAATGATGCAGTATTAAATGATTATAGTTCATATGATTTTGTAGATGAAAATAAGTTTTGGCAGTTGGTGCGACCTTGGAGAGCCAAAGATTTAAAAGATCCAAATATCAAAGATAGTACAGAACTTAACGAACGTAATACGGATTAATCATATATTTTTGTAAAAAATTATTAGTAACAATTATTTAACATTGAAAATTAACATACCTAGTATATAAGTATTTGTGATAACAGCAATGCTTGTGTGCTTTGTAAAGTATCAAAAACATGAATAAGTCATAAATCTTAATTATGACTGTACTAAATAACACAAATTAATTACGATCAACACATAAAAACAAAAAAATGCTAAATCCAAACAGCCCACTTACAGAAAAATTCACAAAATTGGTAGATGAGTTAGATTGCAATGTTATTGTGAATGCACAAATAGCTGCGAATATGCAACATCTAGATGCATTTACACTTACTGACGTTAGTAAGAATTTTCATGAAAAAAGACTATTCGGTCTTATCAATAACTCTGTGCAAGTAATTATAGAACCATTGATGGCGTGGAATGACTTACGAATACTCGATGAAAATGATGAATGCATAATCGATATTGCAGCAGAATGGAATGTGACATCTCTTATTGATATGATGATGTGATTTTTAAATAAGTGACTGATGATACATATTACACACTACAATACCTATTAGTTGACAATGCAGGCAATTTTGCTAAAAAATCTTGATGTATTGTAACCAGTTAGTATGGATAACAAAGGTAAATCTTCTCTGCAAAAAGATGGGAAACCATGTGAAGCTACACTATTTTTTTTTTGTTAACATTAAGATAACATACAATCCTTTTTATTACCAATAATATTGTTTATATTTATACTGTAATCAAATAACATTAACTAAAAACAATTAAAATGGCAAATTTATTTCAAAAGGCAAAAAGTAAAGGAACAACTCCAAAGGCAAAAGCCGCCAAGGAGCAAATCATTATTAACGAAAAATCCTTCCATGATTCCTTAACCAAAATGGTTAATCTAAAGGAAAAAATGGCCACCATGGCTTCCGAAGTTAAAGCAATCGATGCAGAACTTCGAGAAACTGGAATCGAACAATTCGCAAAACTTTACGACACCACTGGAAAATATCCTGGTTCATTTGAAATCGTCGCAAAGGCACCGAAAAAATCTGACGCTAGTTACTTATTTCTCCCAACTGACCGATACATCAAAATTGATGAAGAACGAGCAGAGGAACTTAAAAAAGAATACGGCGAGAAAATCGTTACTACTGAAACTAAATTCGTAATGGATTCCGCCTTAGTCGAAAAATACGGAGAGAAATTATCGAAGGCAATCGAAGGAATCAAAGGAATTTCTCAAGATGAAAAGGACCGATTAATTTCTGCTGTAACATCATTCACAGTTACGAAAGGAACAATTAAAGATCTGAAAGATTATTCATCACAAACTGCGGAAATTCTAGAAGAAATCCGCCCAGTATACCAAATCAAAAACGTAAAAATCGATGAATAAGGAATATAAAAACTTTAGGTATTTATATCCTCCTAGACCAGAAACAAAAAGCCCAGAATCTTCCTTGGAAATGTACCAAGGAAGAGGTTTTATTGGTCAACCCAAATTAAACGGTTCATGTGCGGTAGTATTCCTTGATGGAAAAAGCGCAAAAATTATGAATCGTCATAATGATACATTTTCCCGCAAAACAATAGATTCTAAAGATTTGGAATCTTTACATCGTGGTAAAGATTGGATGGTTTTAGTGGGAGAACTCATGAATAAATCACAAAAAAATGTAGAAGGCAAACCTTTACGAGGATTTGTCATTTTTGATATTCTAGTTTATGATGGGAAATATTTAACAGGAAGCACGTTTATCGAAAGGCAAGATCTCTTACGAGAATTGCATTCAGGTGACATCTATGACACTTTTATAGATAAGATAAGTGATAATATATACCGTGTAAACAATTTCACTGAATTGACCGCAGTGTACCAGGACCTTATTAAAATTCCTATGTATGAGGGATTAGTCGTAAAAAAACCTACAGGAAAATTGAAACCTGGATACAATGCCAAAAATAATACTTTATGGCAAGCAAAAATAAGAAAACCCACTAAAAACTATCAATGGTAATGAGTAAAGAAGAAATGTTGAAATTGGTCCGAGAGTGATATCCAGAATGAAAGTAATGAACATCTAGGAGCTGGTTATGAAATATTAATATTACCTTCAAAATATAAAGAAGTTAATTCTAAATATCTGGATATACTTAGGTTAAGTGCAACCGCTAGAAAGGGGGAAGTTATTTATATATGAAAAAAGTAAAAGAATATTTAGATAAAAATCTAATAGCATCTGAGGGCCCGCATTCGTGCGAATTAAAAGAAAATGGGCATTATGGTGTACAAGGACATTGGGTATATCCAAAGGATTATGACCCCAGTAAATATGATCTCGAGCTACCGTCACGGGATCATATGAGTATTATCATAAATAATGAAACTATACTTGTTGGTAATATGTCAGCAGGAGGTAAATGGTCTACTTATAATTATCTACAAACATATGAACATATACCAAGAGGCAAGTCAGATGATAACGGATATTATGCAAGAAGTACAGAGAGTGAGGTTATAAAGTATCTAGATAGCTATTTTAAAATAATAATAGCTAATGAAATAATAATACCTAACAAAAACCCTAGTAACCAACCACTTAAGAACTAATTTCAAAAAGTTTCAAATAAAATCACAATAGTATATGAAACTTTATTACATTTGTGATATATAAACAACTAAATAAAAAGGATTTATTGGTTACCTTTTAAAAACCAAAAAGAATAAAACTAAATTACAATGCGTTCAGGAGAACAAAATACAAATATAAATTGCTGGAACACGACAACGGTCGGGAATGGCAATATTAGTTTCCACCAGGAAGCGAAGTATGATCCGATGGACGAGAGTTTGAAAAAATACAATTCTATGTAACTTAAACTACATAAATTTAAAATTCAAACTCTAAGTCAAAAGCTTAGAGTTTTTTATTGCTCTAAACTTTTAATAAAAATTCCAAACTTTTTCAAAGAGAGCAAGGAATATTAAAAAGAAAGTCTATATTTACACTTTCGAAACATCTTTGAAAATCTGGGGTCGACTGGTTTTGACACCAGGAGTAAGTTCTTTGAAGTGCAGGCAGCGTTAGATGGAAACGCTTTAATAACCTATCTATTTTTAAGTGGAAACACTAACATCTGGTCTGAGATCAACTCTTTAGTTGACTTTGTACCTGCTGAGACTACTCTAGAAGTAGCATAAGCTCGGGGTGGTAACAACCCTAGTAAAGCAAAGTTACACAAACGTGGTTTTGGAATTCGTACCCTTGGCTAATTGTGGCTAACGGTTGGGAATATAAGTAGTAACCGATTTGAAATAAATGACTTAAAATTATGTATAAATGTTAAACAGAAGTAGTAACTTAAATAAACCACATAGCTCGGTTATTACTTATATTTTTTGTTATGTAACGTTTTATTATGGAAGAAATATTTAAAAAATCAACAATGGTATTTACTGATAAAAGTGAATATGAGAAATTTAAGAAAAACTGTTTACAAGGGTCTAAAGATTTTTGTGAATGGGAAATAATCAAAGAATATGATTTGATTGGTTTTGATGAAAAACTTCAAGAAAAAGAAGGGTTCAAATTTAAAGTAACATTTGATATGATTAGGGTTGTTTAAATGTTACATAACGTTGAGTGTATGGCAATGTAAGCCATTTTTCTGAAATCTGGAACTTCAAAATTTTACTTTAAAGGTAAAGAAATTCAAAAAAACCAAATCAAAGTCTAATGGAAAAATTTAAAGCTTTGACATTTAACGGAACATACGTTGACATGTCAAAATTAAACAGTGGAATTTACTATTCAACAAAACCTACTATATTTACAGATAATGTAACACTAGAAAGGTTGATCAAAGATTATTATGATCTTGATGGAGCTAATTTTCTAGGTTCAGAATATATTGAAAATTTGAAAGAATGTCGACTCACATCAATTATTATTACTAAAGATGAAATCTGATAAAGACATTTTCGACGAAAACGATTGGGCGCATTTCCATGACTGTATTTTTTATGTAACTGATGAAAAAATGCGCCAAGATCAATTGGAAAGATTATTTGAATTGATACCTGAGGAAATGCAAGAGGATGCTTATGAGTGGGGTATGAATGATACTTTATGGCGAGACAACTTCATAACATGGATGACTGAAAGATCAAATGCTAGATTATGAATTTCGAAGTAAGTTTTGATAAAAATAATTCCAATTGCTTAATACTTAGCAAGGATGATAAAGTTATCCTGTACGTTGCTCTGCCTGAAATAAGCCAGGGTTGTGACATTATTAGTTTTCACGAGAAAATAAATACTGGTTATTGTTTCAGGGTTTAGTGTTAGTAACTACACCTTTCAAAAGAAAAGTTTTCTATAAAGGTAAGTTCAGAAATTAGGCGATAAATTCCTTTGAGTTGTCGATTATTATGATTATATTTATACTGTAATCAAATAACACTAACATAAAAAAAAGACAAAATATGAAAATTCAAGAAGCTTTATTAGATCTAATTGACGAACCGATTTTTGAATATCCAAACCAAGAACCAGATTTCTTGACATCCCCAATATTCGAAAAAATCGAAAATGGAGAGACTGTTATCGATTTTGAAGCTGCTGATATGGCTCGAAAAGCTGAAAAGCGATCTAAACGTGAGTATCAAAAACATCTTAATCAACTTTACAGATAATACAATGGACTATTCAAAAATTTCAAACACAATGGACTATTCAAAAATTTCAAACATAGTAATAGAAAATATTGATGGCAAAGATGCCCCTGATTTTGTTGATGCATTTATTGCATCCGCGGATTTGGATGGAGTGTCTATGACTGATTCTCAGTTAGAAAAACTTTCTGAAGATACTGACTTTGTTTATGATCAAGTTTTAAAATCTATTTACTAATGGGAAATCTTCAACAATTTAAAAACAACGAAAACGGTGCTCAGAAAATTTTACGATTTCTAGGAATAGTACAAATTAAAGAAGAGCCTCGTAATAATGGCATCGGCTCATATATTTGGTGGCGATGTAACCCTTGGAATCCATTATCATACATAGTTTTAATGGTATCGATTCCAATCGCAATTTTTAATTCTGGGTGGCATGATACAAAAAGGAGTCTTAAAAATATATTCACATGGCAATAAAGTTATCAAATTATTAATTAGATTTTCTTATTGATTGGTAATGGATGTACAAGAAGGATTACAAATTTTATACGCTAGTATTGGGATTGGTCTTGGATTCATGTTTGGATGTATAGGAATCGGTATGTTTTTTACTTGCTTTCTTTAGCAGATAAAAATCTTAGAAAGAAAAAAGATTGTGAATATGATAAAGATTATATGACATACAAATCATCGAAGAAATGAAAGACAACAGTATTATATTTTCCTGTATAGACAAAGAAGATTATTGGGTAAGTAGTGGTTTATGTCTGAAAATTGAAAACATAAAACACAAAAACTACGAAGAAATTTATGAAGAAATAAAACACAAAATCGAAAGTGAAGATGTTATAAAATATGTAATCGATGATAATAATATCGAATTTAAATTGTTTGGTAATGATAAAACTTACAAGTTCAAAAGAACTTATTGGGATTATGTATTAGTTTATGAATTTGAAAACGCGGACGAGGATATAGTCGAATTTAGGTTTGATCAAACGGATACTATACTTTCTTTATAATTTCCTTTGAGTTGTCGATTATTTTGATTATATTTATACTGTAATCAAAAACACAAACAATATGGTAACTACACAATTTTCAACTCAGATGCAATTAACAACTGTGTGTAATGAAGCAAACAAATACGAAAGCCTAGAAGACATTCAATCTGAAATTGAATCGCTTGAATCAGAAATGATGGGAAATACATTTAATGAACATTACGACTCAAGTCATAATATTCAATGTATTAATAAAATTGAATATCTTACAATTCTATTACAATGGAAAGCTAATCAATTTTATCAATACGAAGAAAAATCAATGGTATGATAGAGAAAATAATAATATTGGCTGCTTATAATGCTAACAACATAGAATAAGAATTTAGATTGATACCCTAAACCGAGTCGGGCACTCGGAGGTCCAGATTTTTTCTGGACCTTTTTTATTAAATTCTTTTGAGTTGTCGATTATTATGATTATATTTATACTGTAATCAAAAACAATAATAATGATCATAAAACGCAAAAATTTCGAAGGTAAACAAGTTCAAATGGATTTACCTGTAACAATGGAACAAATTCAAAGATGGGAAAATGGCGGTCTTGTCCAAGACGTTTTTCCTCAACTTAACGCTGATCAAAGAGAATTTTTAATCAGCGGAATGCTTCCTAGAGAATGGGAAAAACTCTTCCGAAAATTTTAATAAATGAAAAATGCCGCTTTGGGCGGGTTAAGACGTTAACTTGAGTTCGAATCTCATCATTTTTCCTAAGAGAAAATCTATGAAAACGATAGTAGAAAACAAGATTAAAGAAGTCCTTAATGCTAAATTAAGAAAGATTGAAAATGACATGACTGAACATGGTCATGTATTAGTCGAAAAAAATCTTTTTTGGTCAGCACAAGCTAAAGCTACTAGGATTCAGAGTCTGTTAAATTCAAACGACTATTACAAAATGAATAAAATCGCAAATGTTGTACTAATACCTAACTATAATTAATTATGGGTCGGACTTTATGGAAACAACTTGGGAGAGCAAAAGCTAAAGCTTTGAACAAACAAATTATAAAATACATAACCATGATATTAGAATCTATTTTCAGATTCATAATAGGATTTTTTTTGACCTTCATGCTTTGTTATTTTTGTACGAGTGTTCTTCTTTTTGAATTATTGAATCCTCTAAATTTTCACACAGACATACTTGCTAGTTACACAGTCATTTCTTTTGCTGGTGGAATGTTAACAGTAGGGATCGAAGAATAGTACTAAATTTCCTTTGAGTTGTCGATTATTTTGATTATATTTATACTGTAATCAAAATACTTATCATGAAAGAAATTCAAAAAGTTACCACAGAATTCCAAACTCAAATAGAGGAAACACTGGTCAAGGTTTTTGAAGGAACACCAATTGTATTCGGAGTCATTCCTTCTCGAGACTTTGGGGGTAATAATATGCTCAAGATTTGGGCAGCATGCTCGGACCATAATATTCACGATGTTAAAGGTCAAAAACCACAACTAGTTTCTCTGGCTCTTTGGTCTGATTTAGAATTATCTCCACAACATTTCGGTGGAAGTGGTGGAAGGTCAATTTACCGCAAACCTAATCAAGAACATCCTCGCGAAAGATTTTTAGCACAGGCCAGTGAAAAGATTCCCTTTCGTAAACCTAAAAAAGATTTAAAATCTATTACTGCTGCGGTAGAAAGGTTTTTTCAAAGATATATTGAAAATCTTAAAAAGCACCGAACAGAATTAATGCATCAAGATATAGTTGATTATTCATTTTTATCATGAAAGAAAAACACATCAAAATTGAGTTATACTTATATGGGCATTGATAAATGGGGAAATGAAATTTGGGAATAAAAAAATTAAACATGAAAATTAAAGATTTACAAAAAGTAAGACTGCCTATTAGAGGTAGTTTAAATAGTTGCTAACGGCTATTGTATGAATAGTAGCCGAAAGTAAGCGAGAACCTTTGACTTATAAACAACATTAATTAATATAGAATAGCCACAAATAAGACCACATAACAGGCTATTATTTATACAAATTGTTATGTGGCGTTATTTATATGGAAGAATTTAAAAATTTAAAATGGAAAGAAATACAATCAAATAAAGTGAGAGTTTTTCGACTGGAAGATGAACCCGAAATATTCTATCTAATAAAGATTAGGGAAGATGAATATATGATTGTGTTTGAAGATGGTTATGACCAAAACACGGGTAAGGTAGAATTTGCTAATAAGCAACAAGTTTTTGATAGGTATGGTGTTAATGCCGCATAACGGCTAGCATAAAAGGCGTTTAACTGAGGGATTCGATTTGGAAGAATCTTTAGACATTGGTATGACCCGTTTGAAAATATAGAAAAAGCCGATTATATGGCAGAAGGATATTATAACGATGAAGTTTTTATAAGCACTAAGGATGGCGTAATAAAACAGAACTTATGAATAAGAAACAAATTACTGAAATGATAACAGGACATTGTGCAAGTGTTGCGAGTACACAAGACAATGGATTAGTAGCGACAAAGGTTTATATAGACGACTTAGCCGACGAACTTGCTAATTTATTTTCTATACACGGTGTTATACCTAGTGTTATTAAAAAGGGTTTTGCACAAGCTATGGATGGTGAAACATTGTTAGTAAACACACAAAATGATGAATTGATACAAATAAACATAAAAGATAAAAAAACCCGATGGGACTTGTACTGCAAATACCTTAAAGTTACTATTGAGGTTGTTGATGAAACGGAACTTGATTAACATTAGGTATAACGATTGTGTATGTTCCGTTTGAGGCACGAAAACGGAACATAAACCTTGTTGATTAAATGTAATAAATTTGACAATTAGTATAAACTTTATTTGGAAACTGAATAAAATGTTTCATATTTGTTGTTATACACAGTTATTACGAAAGTGGGGTTAGACCCAGTACTTTTAACTATGAATAGAATGTGGGAAGAAATTAATAAACATGATGATTTGAAAGATAACCCACTTTCTCGATAATTCAAATCAATTCTATGATTCAAGTCTTAAAAAAGCATAAACTTTAATTACACAAACCCTTTAGTTGTCGATTATTTTGATTATATTTATACTGTAATCAAAAAACAATAATAAAATGGAATACTCAAAAATGCAACTTAGAGATTTAGCGCTAGAAATTCAAAAGGATTGGAAAAATCCTAATTACGCAGCTAAACCTTACATTAACGCTATGAGTTCGATGGGTTCAGTAAATGAAATGTATTACTTGGATCGAGGACAAACTGTCGTAGCATATTTTTTATCTAACGCAGGAGCTTGGAGAGGACCAATTGCCAAAGCAATTAAAACTGAACTTAGAAAAAGAATCAAATCATAATGTTAGATTTAGAATTATAAACTTAAATAAAATGACAAGAACAGACATTAGAGATTTAGTAGTAAAAGCAGCCGTAAATACGGAAGATATTACAAATGTAGTTGACACTATTTTTAAGGAAATAGGTATTGCTTATAACAAAGGATTTAATCAAGGAAAGTATGACCCTGACTTTGATAACTGCGAAGATGATGACGATGATTAGTATTAATGCCAACGTTGAGTGTATGAGTAGTGGCACATGCACCAAACCTTTTAATTATGTCACAAACTACGTCCTTTGCATCTTCTACGAACAATGGTAAACATATATCCATTGGAACTGATGGTTTCGGAAAAGTTGTTGTGCAAACCAAGGAAGGTACTACTAAACACAAGTATTTCTTTAACAAATTCGACCCCGCATTTGCAGCGTACAACAATTTATTAACTTTACATAATCTTAAAAAATACTAAAAATGGGAAGAGTCAAAAATCATTTAATCGAATATACCGAACAAGTAATTGGAAATTTGTCTAACGAATTTTTCAACGAAAATGAAACATGGTTACTAGATGAAACTATAGAATTTGATGTTTGGATCGAGAAACTTTGTTTTCAAGAACAAGAAAATCCAATCAAAGCTGCAGAAATTATCGAGCGTGGATTTTCACTTTTTCTAGCTAAATCTTACGCATAAAAAATAGAAATGGACCAGCAAAACTTATTCAGATATTTCATCCGCAAAACTTATCCGTCAGTCACTCATAAAGAAATGACGAATGAACAAACTGATCAAATTGGTAAAGATTTTCATGAATATCTGAAAACCAAATTATCAGACGAACAGTGGGAGAAAATAGTACCGACTCCAATCCAAGTAATTATGGATTCGGAACATCCACTTAAACCTAACGGATTTCCTGCTGCATATACTTTACATTTTATGAACTGGATTGAAGAACAAAAAAATTAATCGATGAGGTATAAAGGTAAAGGGAGAACATTCAGTAAACCAATTAGATCAAATAATCGGATCTTTTAGAAGAACGTCATTTGTACCGATCTGGGAAAAAGTGTATGTATAGATTTACATTTTTAGTGGAAGGCGACAGGGGTGCGATGCAATGTTCTACTTGTGGAAAGGTCATTTAAACAAAAAATCATGAAAAATTCAACATTATTTATTCTTATTTGTTTAATTGCGTATAACGTTTTTTCAACTATATACTCAATTAAAGCAAATTCTCAGATTGTACGTTTAATGGAAGTAAATACAGAATTGATAGAATCAGCCGAATTTTATAAGTCTGAATTTAATGAACAACGTGAACTAAACAAACAACAATCTATTGATCATTTTCTTTGGAAAAAAATAGCTTGGGACGTTGGTTACATAACAGGCCAGAATCGAGCTATTGATTCATTAACTTCGAATCGCCATGAACAGATTGGAGAAAGAAACCAAAGCAAATATTTTGACTAAAGAGAAACTAGGTGGATTAATAACCATTTGTACAATTCTCTATATTGTAATTAGTGGTTTAGTTATTGGATCATTATATATCCAAAATCAAGAATTAAAGGAAACAATTCAAATCATAAATAAAATGAACAGACCTGAACATATCAAATGGTGTAAAGAACGAGCAAACGAATATATTGACCGTGGCGAATTACCAACTGCACTAGCAAGTTTCTATAGCGATATGGGTAAACATCCAGAAACATCTAATCATATTGCTTTAGAATTAGGTAGTATGCTTTTAGTAAGTGGTCAATTAAAAACACCTCATCAAATTAAAGACTGGATTAATGGATTTAACTAATAAGAAATTATCAGAAGAAATAAAGACTGGATTAATGGATTTAACTAATAAGAAATTATCAGAAGAAACACTTTGGATTATTATGTCCAAAGACAGAAAATTTATCGCCAAAGGAACTCCTCGAAACAGAGAAATAGTTCGGATGGACGATAAAAAGGACAAAAAACGTCTGCTTAGTTATTCTACGAAAGGAAGAGCTGAATCAGGTTTTAAGAATAATGGATTTTATGGTGCACACCAACTCAATCCAGATCCTGAAGTTCCCGTATTCCTCGCTGATCTACCTAAATATTTAGAAGCTGTAGAAGTAAAAATGACATTAACGGAAATAGTATGAATTTAACTAAAGAAGAAAAGGAGAAAATTGCTTTAGGTAAAAAAGAATTTAACTTGTATGAAACAGAGTCCTAAAAAGCTTGAAGATTCATCCACATTTTACTTGGAGAACTCAAACGACGCCAATCGCGCCAATCGCGCGTTAGCGCGGGAAGCGGCCCAAGAGAACATTTTTTTAAAACTCAAAACTCAAGATGCTTAAGAACAAAAGATGATAGTACGCTAGTAAACATTCTAGCGGAAATGAAAGACACCAATGAACTTGTGACACAACCTTGTTGGACGATTGTAGAGAAAGATTTAGAAGATTTAAGTTATATAGAATTAAAAGAAAAACTTGCCTAGAAAACTAAAGAAATGAAATTTGTAAAATATAGTTTAGCAGAAGAAAACTTTTACCTTGCCATTGATTCTATAAGATTAATCAGAACCAAACAAAATTTAGAATCATCTAAGAAATATGAAGTTGACTTTCATTTTAGAGGAGTCGCTGAGAAAATTACTTTGTCATTCAAAGAAGTAGATGAAAGAACAGTATTTATAAACAAATTTCCTTTGAGTTGTCGATTATTTTGATTATATTTATACTGTAATCAAATAACTCTAACACATGAGAAAATTAACAGAATATTTAGCCTACTTAATTTCCGACGCATATAACACTCTAGGAAATAATGAAAACGCTTATTACTACATTGAGGAAAGACTCAGAATGAATCAGTTAGATCCAGTTTATGATTTTATGGCATGGATCTACGATAACGATAAGGGTTATACAGCAGAAAAAGGACCCCAACTATTTCAAGAATTCTTAAAGCAAAGAAACTAAGATGAAAAAATTTAGAAGTCATAATGGAACCTGAAGATGTAAGATTATTAGAAACTTATATGTGGGGTTGGGCGGACGAACAAGATGAACGTCCAGAACCTGCATATCTACAAGGACTGTACAAACGTGCCTACAAGTTAGGACGGCTAGATTCGGAAGTCAATAGTGTCCTTACAAATTCTCAAACTGATTCACAGATACTTCAAAAGATTAAAAATATTTAAAATGGGAAGTTCAAAAAATAAACAACAAGAAGGTGTAATACCCACGAAAGTCGAAATATGGAAACCTTTTCTAGCTGGTATTCGTAAACGCAAAACTAATTATGACTTTATGCCTGATCTTATTACAAAAGATAACGATATTGCAATTAATAGGGGCAGTGGCTCAGGAGGCGAAGTTGAAAATATTCGAGTACCATCACTCAAGCGCAGCAAAGCAACATGGCGTAAATTTTACGCGTTATTTCCGTTTATTCAAGGCAAAAAAACATGGTATGGTGCTAAACTCAAAAAAATTGACTCTAAGAAAAAGAAAGTAAAATGAAAAACATACTTATAATCCTCATAGTTTTTTTAAGTTCATGTACAGCTAAGGAAGGCCCTAATCTGTCCCCTAGGGTTACAGAGGAGCCTTTCAAAGTCATAATAATCGATGAATGTGAATATATTTATCTGCGAGAAAAAAGTATCGGATATGCAGGCTATGGATATCTAGCACATAAAGGTAACTGTAAAAATTCATTTCATAAAACTAAGAAATGATGGAAACACAAGAATTTGTGGAGAATGTTTCGTTTGAAGATGAAAACTATGATGATGTGTAATGGCACACAACGCTCCTTGTATGGTGGCGTTGTGAGAAACGAACTATGCACTATACAAATTGTTGTGTGTAGTGTGGATTAATGAACTAATAAAATTGCAAAATGAGACTAAACAAATGGGGAAACTCACAACCCGAAGGACAAGAAATATACACTGTAACAGTTATTAAAGGAGGACGATTCTTTAAAGAAGGAACTAAATTAGAAGTGATGGAAAGTAATAACCCTAATTTTATGGGTAAATGGCGAGTAACAGACTCTATGTTTATAGACAAAAGTTACTGTAGTGAACCAATTTAGCATTACACACAACAAATGGACTGAGTATCTTTCGATCATTTCAATCTAAAAGCAAATCTAATGAAAAATACTTGGTCTAAAGAATACCCCGAATTTACTCCGAATGTAAGTCCTACTGAAATGTTCTTAGCAGGAATCTTTGGGGGACAGTATTTTTACTGTCCGGAAATCAATGCTGATCCAGAGTACTTCCGGCAAATCATTCACCCGGATTTTCTAGCGGAGTGTAAAGAGTTAGGAATTATGCAAAGATACCTCAATAGCTACAGTTTTGGATCTCAAACCAATTATTACTATCAAGGTTTCTGTGGGTCTACTTATAAAACTTGGAAGAAAAATAATTGGCTTAACTCAGAAATACCTTATGGCTGGGTCAATTGGTATATCAACTTTTATTACGGTACTCGGACATCCCAAGACGCTCGACAAATCGCTCGATGGAAAAGTTTTACCGCACGACATATAGGAATGCTTAAGAAATATCGAAAGAAAGGGCAGGCTACTGCAAAGACTCAACAAAATTTATTACATTGGGCTTACTTTGAGCAAAAGTTAAAAAAATAAGAATTCCTGCCAGATTCTAGATTTTTTCTGATGTACTTTGAGCAAAAGTTAAAATAATTGAAATCTGAGCTGGATTCTAGATTTTTTTTTGGAGCACACGCAAAGCTCGATATAAAAAAGTCTCTGGGAGAGCTTTATTAAAAACCACCATGGCCAACCGGCTTAGCACCGAATAATTTTATATTATAAGCCTCTCAGATTAAGGATTTTGGATTTTGCTATGTTACTCTCAAGTCTACTCCAACTCCACTCATCAGACTGTTCATAACTTCTTGACCTTTTCCTTGGAGTTGTCGCAAATAATGATTACCTTTATTATATAATGCTCTGATACAGTTTGTTAACACTAAGATAACATACAAGCTTTGCAGTTGTCATAAATAATGTTTATATTTATACTGAATTAAAAGACTATAAAAATGGAATTATTTAAGGAAGGTGATTGGGTTTATGTTGAGACTAATAAGGAGTCCGCCCATCTTAATGTAGGTGATGTATTTAAGGTTTGTGGAGACATGAATCGGTATTCGCGCTACTGCAGATTGAGAGGGATAGATATTAGTAGACTCCGCCACGCAACGAAAGAAGAAATTAGAAACGCTGAGTACCCGAAAGAAGGGGTTGCTTTATTGGTTAGGTTGGCTAGGTATGACTGTAGTTGGCAATTAAGATACTCTGCGGGAAGCGGCAGGTATTATATAGATGGGCGAAAATCGGGCATTAACACAAACCCACTGACACTTGTCGCAGAGTGGAGAATCTTAGACATAGATAACCTACCCGTTAATTTAACATTTTTAAGGGAGGGCATCACTTGACCAAAA
>Ga0307983_1000191_pt1 | contig 32781 bp, 60 predicted proteins | sample OrgLakmetagen991_FD_201845 | JGI IMG/M metagenome (GOLD analysis project Ga0307983, IMG submission 201845) | Saline water microbial communities from Organic Lake, Antarctica - #991 | ecosystem: Environmental > Aquatic > Non-marine Saline and Alkaline > Saline | place: Antarctica: Organic Lake...
TTAATAGTTTGGTTTTTTGTTCAAGAAGCATTTTAATTTCTGCATCCTCTAAAATAGATTTATTTAGTTCTCGCATTTTATCAAAGTTTGTTTTCATATCTCTTAACTTTTGTTATACAATCCGTTGGCATTCATTTAGATATTACACCGTCTTTAATTATATCAGCACCAATAAACATATTCATGTCTTCGTCTGAAGCGTTCTGAAGAGTGATAGGAAGTCTTTCTAAATAAACGAACCAATGTAGGCCAGTTTCCTCAGTATAAAATTCAGATATATTTTCACTTCCAATAATTTGACGCTGCCAATCTTTACACATCTCAAAATCCCTTTCGCTCAAACTTGGAAATGTTACCCTACAATCAAAGGCAAGCGATCCACCCTTAACTTTTATCACTTTTACTTTTGCGTTTTTAGGGAGTGCTTCCCTGATTCTTTTCATGTCAATTTCTACCATCTTTAAATAGATTTCTTTCGCTCAAAAACGAAATGCCAACACTGAATAAAGCAAATAGCCCGAATCAGCGTTGTGTTTCATAGCCACTTGTCAGGCGGGCTACATTGCCTTATTCTTGCCGTTAGCATTAATACTACGTTAGTATTCGTAATCAGTACCAATCAATATAAAATCTACTGATTCAGAATAGTATCCGTTGCTTTCTCCATACCATCTAATATCTACGTATCCTTTAATTGTTGCAAATTTGTAGTAAGTCCAAGTACAAGACCCCCATTCCTCGGCTTCCTTGGTTACCTTAATATCTTCATCAGAAGTTGGCTCGTAATTAGAAACTTCTTCTGCTTTTAATATTGGTTTACCCACTAAGTCTTGCAAGTCTCCAACTATATCTTCAATAGATACACTTTCACAACAATCCTGTCCGTGATACATTTTATATTGCTTTCCATCTTCGCAAGTAAATATTATCTCGTCATTGCCTTTATTCTCTACTTTGGTAAGCGTTTTACCAATCAATTCTTGTAATCTTTCCATTCTATTATATTATATTTTAAGTTATTAAATCCGTACTAATGTTTAGTGTATGAAAAATAAAAATTACTTAGGTTTTCGCTTTTTAAATTCTTTCATAGCCTTTTTTATCCTTGCATTAGTTTCTGCAATTTTATGAGGTGGTATTATTTCATACTTACCTTTGTTAATTGTTTCAAAGTTTATCTTTACTCTTTTACTCATAAGTCTTAATTTTTACTAATTCATACACTAAACATTGGGACGCAATGCTTAAATATCCTCATCTAATATCACAACCTCTTCCCTGGATAGCACTTCACCTTCGCAGTGTTCTGAAAAAATAATTTCTCTTTTAAGTACCTTCGATAATAGTCCATATCTAAAATCACTGGTTCTTTCTGCCATGTATACCTCCATATCCTGTGGCATTTCTTCTAGTCTTTTAATCAATTCTTTCACTAACATTTATGTGTATTTATTTGGTTAATAATTCGCACTTCGCCCAACACGCTATATATGGTCAGGCGGGAGGCCCGCCACATATAGCCCTCGTTATATACAAGGCTACATTTCGTCTTCGTTTGAAAGTTTTGATAATAGATTGTCTGCTGTCTTAATTGCAATATCCGCTATTATATCACTTTGCATTAAATACTTTTCCCCTTTATATTCTTTCATCCATTCAGGGTTAGAAAGTAGTCCTTGTACAGCTTTAGCTGCAAAGTATTCACGTTTTGTTAATCCCATTTCGTAACCAGAAAAATTAGAAGTTTGTGAACCTCTTGTTTTACCATTTTCATCCATTGATACTTCAACAGGAAATACAGGTTTGTTTAGTGTTTTCATAATTAAGTGTTGTCTTTTAAAACCGCCCAGTATATAACACAAAATATAGTGTATAGCTTGGGTTGTGGTTATTTATTAATATTCGTTATTTAAGTTTTGTTCGTTTTTCTTTACTAAGGTTATCGCTTAATTAAGCTACACACCATATTCAACACGTTGTATTCAATGTTTGCCTCCCCGCTCTAAATCAACTCGAACTATCCTGTATTTTTCATTCTCGTATTCAGATTTCTTTTTTCGAGAAAAGGCATAGTCCAGTTCATTGTCGGTTAGATCAGTCGCTTCAACTATTGGAGTGCGCGAGCCAAATACTCGCGCTTCATTTGTCTGTTTATTTAAGAACCAGTAGGGCATATTATTCTATATTTCTAATTACACCTATGAGTATTTTGAACATATCTTTAGCTTTATCAATCGGTTGGTTTTTAAAGATTAAATCAACAGTATATCCCATACCATCTCCAATAATAACATATTGAGATAGCTCATTTAAAATATTTAAATCGTTTTGATTTGTTTTTTTTATTTTTTCAATTTCCATAACAATATCTTCAGTTTTCATGCTCCAAAAAATTTACGTGTCTCTGAATTGAGTCTTTGATATACATCTCTACTTACCTCTGTACCTGAAACAATCGTTGTCAAAATCCACAAAGTATGATTAAGCATTTTGTCGTAGTTTTTTTCAAGTCTGTAAGTAACTGATTTTGATTCTTTTACTTCGTATGTTGCTAAAGTTGTCATTATTTCCTTTGTTTCTATACCCAAATGTACAACTTATATTGTATTATATTGTAATCACCAAAGAAAAAAGCAATTTGTTTTATCTATCTTGCTAAAGCTGCCCGAAAACCACTGAATACAACACCGCATAAAGTGCATAGGCTGCGCCATACGCGCCTTATGCTTACCGTTAGCGTTCATTGCTCTGCATATTTAAGTACTTCACACATTCTTGGAATCCAGCTATAAAAAAGGCTTGTTCTTGTGCAGTCATTTCGTTATTTATTTCAGATATCTCTACTGCAATAATTCCTGCATCGTCAACTGATGGCAACGAAACGCTAACACCACCTATATGTAATGCCTTGTACTTTTCTAAAATTTGTTGTTCTTTACTCATAATATTATGTTTATTTAATTGGTGTAGTAATTTCTTCAATGTCGGCACTACACATAGCCATTCCGTTATGCTTCATTTATCCACGCTTCCATTTCTAAATAAGCTTGTGCTACATAATGGTATTTATAGAAGTCATCAGTAGCATATTTATTTACCATACCATCAAAGCTATCAAAATCATCTTTATACTCATTATAAGTATCTTTTAATATTTTGGTTATCTGTTCGTGAGTTAAATCTTCAACTCTCGTGTAGTTTTTGTTTTTATAATTGTATTTTTTCATCTTATTAAATTTAAACGAAGCATAACACTACCTATATGCAAAACTCCGTTACTCTACGTTCAGCACATAGCCAACCCGTTAGGTGTAATTATTCTATATACCTAAATTCTTCTATGTATTGTGTCCCTGCACTCTTTTTCACTGGTTTCAAAGTCCATATCGTAATACATAACAAGTCGCACTTTCTACAAGTGTCGTGTATACCTCTAAACTCAAATAGTGTTGTTCCACAGTTAGGGCAATGATGTGTGCAAAAACGCCATACAAAATTATATAAACCACACTTAAGGTTCATCCATTTATGAAACTTTGTATTTCTAAAAATTGCGAGCATGACATTTAATATCTATAATATTTGCTTCAACATCTTCGTCATTGTCTGCCTGAAAAAATATATCTAGGTCTCCTAAATGATCTTCGATATATTCTAACATAGAAGAAATTCCGCCATCATTCATTTTGACTTCAGCGGTGGTTTCAATATCTAACTCAACCGTTACTTTAATTTTCATAATTTTTATATGTTTGTTTAAATATAATCAAAATAATCGACATCACAAAATTCTAAGCTAATAAAAATGATAATAATCCTGCAAATTTATATCCACCGTAAGCTCCTAATGCAGTAGGTATTGGAAAAATGATAAATTTTCCAAGGGACGTAACATACTTCGGGCGATTAATTACTTTACCTAGGAAAAAATAGTATACTAAATATGAGACCATTACTGCCATATCAATTCCCTCAGTAATAAATACTACTATTATCGACCCTAAGAATCCATAGACAAAATTTTCGAAGACTCCACTCCAAACAATTTTTTTGCTTTCGACTTTATATTCATTTCGAAGTTTTCTAATCATACCTGAAATTTGAAAGATAAAATAAGTAATATGATATACAAAGTCGCAATTTGATAAATCGCCCAGAACACACCATTTTTTTCAGGGACATACGCTAATTTGAACGATGCGGTGAACATTCCTAAAATAGGAATCCACGCAATAATTGAATTTCTTTTTAATTGTTCCATTTTTTGTCTTTTTCTGTATCGTATCGTATTTTGGTTATCAACTTTGGAATCCATCTTCCTCGGTTTGTATCTGCAAGTTCGGGACTCCAGATATGAACAGTCTCGAATCTGTCATTCATTTGAACGTGTGAACCAAATAGTTCTTCGAATATTGGATATTCGTTTTTCTTAAAATTCATTTTGGTAAAAATTTCTAAAATCTTTCATAATAACAGGTGAGTTATTTGTCGAAATTTGTTTTTCTAAATATTCTTCAAATGGTAATTTTTTCTCAATCTTGTTTTTAAAATTTTCAATACAAGATCCTAACTTTTGACCACGCAATTCAGGAAATTCTTGCATAATCATTTTTCCATTAAAATGTTCTTTTAATCTTTTTTTGCGTTCGAATTCTCTTTCTGCTTTAATCATCTTACTTCTTAGATTAGCTTCTGGAAAGAATGCGTCAATAATAGGCAAGTATGTATCCTTGTTTGGATTATAGTCGAAAGTTTTGTTTGTTTCTTCACAATACTCTATAAATGCATTATAGTTGACCCGTCTTTTATTTCGACGTTTATTGATTGCATTTAGATTTTCGAATTTAAATGCTGTTGAATCAAAAAAGTTAGAACCAATTACATAATCAAAAACATCTTGAATTGTATCAAAACCTTTTAAAAATCTGTCATAATCTAGACATAAAAAATCAAATATTTTTCTTGGATCTTTTGAGATTGTAAATGTATCCAATTTACGATCGTTTTTTCGGTAAACATATTTCAAACCATCAAAGCCATATTTAAGGTTGAACTTGTGATACATTTTACCCATAAGATTGCCTAAATCATTGTATGCATAAAAGACATTGGATGTTATCCAATCTGCGTATGGTACTAAAATCAAATCTATCTGCAGATTTTTGTAATCAAAAGACCAACAAGATCCATTATGAACAATTTCATTTGGATTGAAAGTTTTTTGTATGACTTCGCGCATGTTTCTAATGATCCTAGAATTTTCTGGATTTTTCTGGAGATTTAACAATAATACATCCATATCACCAAAGGATTCTTTTTCAGTAAACGACTTTACTAAATTTGCCTTTGTTTTGAATGTGTCAGAAATTATTGGAATAAGTTCTTGTGCCAAACTTTCGAATTCTTTCTGGTTATATCTTTTTGTAAAAGTATTTTTAAGTGCATTTCCACCCATTTCTATTTTTCTTTAAATTCATAATAATCGACTCTGAAAACGTTAATAGCCCGCACAGATTTTTTTCCTAACGTAGGGATTTTATTCTCTAAAAGTTTACCATAAAGATATTCTTTCTTTTCTTTAACATCAATAGTGACTTGGCCACTATCGATACTTTCCTTAGTAAGAATTCCAGCGTTCACAAATGTAAAACCATTTCTATTATTATAAGAATGGAATGCGTACTTACTTCCTACGATAATCGGTAATCCTAATGCGTCTGTCATATTTTTTTTTTTGATAGTATAAATATAATCAAAAATATTTAATAAATAAAGGTTCTTATGTTACCTCATTGTTATTCTTATTTAACATAGCCCAATCTTCTTGCAGTGTTCATATATACATTAACAAGTTGTTCAGACATCCCGAAACGGTCCTTATTGAACCTTATGGATTTACTAATATCTCCATCGGCAGATCTTTCTGTTGCAGCCTTCCAATCAAAAAACATTTCGATCAAGTCAAATAAATCAAATCCATCAATACCATTTTCATAATGTTGTGGATGATGCGTATTCATTTTATAATGATGATCCAATGATGGTTTTAATTGATCTAAAGAATCTTGGTATTCAGGTGATCCATATTTAAGATCTTTTAAAATGGGTGTTAGTTTATCAAACAAAGGTTTTTCTTCAGGACCTAGTTTTGAAAGATCATGTTCCATTCCTCTTTTTAAAAGTTCTGTTGCAGCTTCAGAAAGAAGATCTTGGACCCTTTTCATATGCTTTCTTGTGTCAGCTTCACTGTTGTATTTTTTCATCTTTATCTTTCTTAATCGAACCACATTCTAAAATGATCCGGAGTTTCTTCACTAAATTCACTTGGTCGAATAGAAGTAATAAAAGTAACAATTTTCTAAAATCAGTCTCTGGTCCTGTTTTAAAAAAGCACGTATCGGCATAATCATCACCATCCATTTTATCAAATTTAATCTCAACAGCACCAATATCGTATAATGTTCTTATGACATCATCTTTTTCTTTAGGTTCATACTCATAAAAATCTAAATCCTCGTTATCATCAACTATAGTTCCACTATAATGTCCCTTTTGTTCATCGTATGTCGTTTTTAATTATGAATATTCCTAGACCTATTGAAATAATTGCTGTAATTATCCAAAGAATTATTGTATATTTTACTGGTAATTCAACTTCAAGATATTCAAAATCTTTGAATTCTTTACGCTTAAAATCCTTTTCAATATTAGTATATAAAAAGTCAATTAATTCAGATAGTTTAATTTCGGGATTATCCAAAATTTTATCTCTGATTTTAATACCCAAAATTTTGTTTGTATTCCATGTGATTGGATAAACCCAATTGATTTTATTTGAAATTGAGTCTTTTCCTAAGCATAGAATGAATTCGTTTTTATTTCCGCCTACTAAATAATCTCGTTGGAATTCACCAGCCGTACTACTTGAGTAATCATAGAAAAATATAAAAAGTTTGACTTGCTTCTTTTTTCCTAATTTCGCGTTTAAAATTTCCATTTTACGCTCAGAGTTTTTGTCAGTAACTCCAAGAATATGTCTTTGTTTATGATCCCTAGAAACTTCGGGATATTCATACAAACCATATCTTTCAATTTGTTCAGGCTTAATGTCGCGAAATTTAAAAACCGAATTACTTGCCTGTACTCGATTTTCATATTTATGTAGGCTTGTGACAATTTCCATGTCTTTATCCGGTCCTGTAAAAATTGTTTTGTACATGTCACCATCATTTGAATGATAATCTCGGCGCATGTCAACAAATAATTTCTTCCCGCCAAATTTGTGTACTAAATAGTTGTATTTTGACTTAGAAATTCTGAAAGAAATTCCATTATTATCATTCATTTGCCAATATTCTGAATGATAATCGACATATGAACAGTCATATGTCCGAGTACAATATGTCGTGTTACCGTTTGCATCAGATCCACAAGCATAAGTTTCGGTACATGTTTGTTGGATATATTCATTCCAATCTTCGTAATACCGAGTATCAACAATATATCCAGTCCAATACTCTTCGGATGCTGTTAGATTTTTTTCTGCCAAGAAATTGAAAAGAAGAATCAGTCCCGCGATAATTATCGGCGGGACCAACGCCTCAACAATTGTTATCTCAGCTTTATAAAAAACCCAAAGACCTCCTACAACAAGAAGTGGAATAATAATTGCTAACCATTCCATTAATCAAAAAGATTTATGTTATTTTCTTGGCCAGTAGAATATGTTTTTTCTGTTTGTTCAGATGTAATAATTGTAATTTCTACAGACTCTCGACTGCCTACAAAGAATGATGCGGGAATTCTTTCAATATATGTTTTATGATCTCGGTGCATATCAATTAAGATTTTTTGTTCTAAAAAATATTCCTGACGATTTGCTTCAATAACCCTTTGTAATTGTTTATAAAGGTCACCTGTAGCTTTCATATCAAACTGTGGATTGGATTCTGTGACCCAACTCATTAATGAACCACCACGTTCATTAGAATATCTACCTTCCATAAGTGGAATATAAATCTCCTTGAAAGCTTCTTTTGCTTCATTCATAAATCTGTCTGAAACCTGCGCAGTTTGCGCGATGACTTTAAACATTTTATCAAAGTTTGCTTTGCATACTTCTTGCTGTGCTTCAATTTGATTTCGTTTAGAAATCTCATTATTGGAATATGATACATACATACCAATTCCGATAACTCCTAGGAAAACTGCAATAATTCCTGTAATGATTAATCCTTTCATTTTGTTGTTTTTGTTTATATTTAGATATTTGATTAAAGTTTTTCAATTAAATCCAAAACTTCTCGGGCGTATTCAATTCTTCCATCGTTGATTCCGGTTGTATACACATCATCGTAATTTCCCATGTCGGCTGGATTAAAGAATTCTTCTCCCGATGCAATAACCTGCTCTTCCACAGTCTTTGTTTGAGCTAGGCCTCGGATTTCTTTGATTAATTCTTGTATTGCTTGTTGATTTTCCATACTTATTCGTTTTTGTATTTTTGAATGTATCCTTTTTTGCCTGTCGCGTTGATTGTAATATTACTTTTAGGTAAATCAACCCTTCCTGTCCCAAATATCGAAGGTATGTTTAATGCTCTGGATAATGCTAAGGCATGACTAAATTCAGTATTATTATAGACAATTAGCGCCTTTTTCCCAATAACATTAATTGATTCGGTATCTTCTTCAATAAAAAGGATTTCGTCTTGTTTAAGATTTTCAACAAAACCTTGCGAAAATACCTTTCCTGAATAAAGAATGTTATGGCCTGGATCTATAATTTCCTGCTCATCAAATTTCTTTTTTCCTAAAATTCTGAGCTGAACAATATAAACATTATCATTAGATATGACAAATTCTACTTGTGCGTCTCTTTTAGTCTTTTTAGAAATATCTTCTAAAAACTTTTCTAGAAATAATGAATGTGAATTTGAAAGTTTAACAGTTCCAGATTTTCCAAGTACAATATCACCTTGTTTTTCTGATGCCTGAACAGCAAATTTGTTGTTAATAATTTGACAAACTCCATTAGCACCTTCAATAAATTCTTGGTAAAAAATTGTCAGTTCGTTTGAATGATGTACCTTTCCATCATATGATTTATATGTACCTCTGAGGTTTTTATGTTTTTTCCAATCTTCCAAAATTTCATTAACTGAATTTTCGTTAATGTCAAATTTGCTGTTAAGTAGTCCAGGAAGAGATAAAGTAGGACTAGTGCGAATACAATTTTTTACACCAGAAATTTTTTCTAAATCGAATTTAGGTAGATTTATAGATGGATAAATTTCTTGAATAAAATGTAGTCCAGAAAGCTTGCCTCCTAATTTTAGACTTTCTTTATAATAGTCAATAACACTATAACCAACACTTTTTCCACCACCATAAACTTTTAACATTTCTGAATTGTTCCATAAAGTTCTCAACATTTCTGTAGAAATCTTAACTTCTTCATAAAGATTGGCATGTTCAATACATGAGTACACCTTTCCTGACAATTGACCTGTCGAAATATGCAATGTTTCGAAGCAGTCTGACCAATCTTCAGCATTAGAATATCCTAATACAGATAAAATAGGATATAGTCTATTGTGCCCTTGATCCTCACATTCAATAATGCTACCGTCATTGGTAATAACACCATCAAAATATCTGTCATTTATTTTTGGTAAAATTTCATAACCTTCTTTTACTAAGATTGCATGTTTAATTTCTTTGGGAAAATCTCCATCAAAAATTTCTAAAAGTCTTTGGTGATTTTTATCTCTTCGAGGATGATATAGTTTCATGATATTTAAGAAACCCAAAGTCAATAAACTATAATCGGGTTCTGTATCCACAGATTTTAGAAACATATCTGAGTCTTGTGAAGCGATTCCTTCAAAAACTAAGTTTTTAGTCATGAATTCGGCTACCATTTTATTAGATACCTCAGGATTACCCTCAGTCAATATTGCGAAAACAGTATCAAATTTGCCTTCTTTGACAAATGACTGCAATAATTCTGTAAATCCTACACCTTCTGTTGTAAAATATAAAGCTTCCATTATTTAGAGTTCATGAATGATTTGAATTGATCTGACGGATTTTCCATTTTCCTTTTGAGTAAAATCGGTGCAAGTCTCTCTCTTAATTCTTCTGTACGATAACTTGCTAAATAGAAAGTTCTATCCGTTTGTGTATTTTTGGCGTATGCCCCAAAAGGACTACCCATTTCATTGTCGCGACCATCATGTCGATGACCTATTATGATTAGATTCATCTTATGTGGATTGTTTCATTATACGAAAAAGGTTTCTTAACGATTTTAACACCCTTTTTTCTAAGTTTTTCCTGGATTTCCAGTAAATCTTGATGAACTTTTTCCCATTTTCCCATTGTGATAGTTATTGATTACAGTATAAATATAATCAAAATAATCGACAACTCAAAGGAATTATACATTTATTTTAAGTTTTCTCCACATAATGGACAAAATCTATCATCATTCATTTCGACTCTTTTTGAATGGATCCATTTATCGCAAAGTTTTCTAGACTTTAAATCTTCCAGCATATTTTCACCGTAAGAAATTTCTTCTTCCCAACCTTCTTGAAATTCTCCATTAAGTTCGTTAGTTGCCTCAATCGTCCTTCGCGATACGTTATACATTCTTGCGAGAGCTCGTTGGCTCAATCCTGCTTTGTTGGATAGGGCGATTATCTCAAGCTTGTTTCGCTTGGTGAGCTTTTTTCTCCTGTCTAGGCTCTCGTCCTCAATCTTGTACTTCTGTGCTTTATATGGCATCTTTCCTGAGTTTGTTATAAATAATTTAATTTTAATCTGTTAATAAAAAGCATATAACACTACCTATATGCAAAACTCCGTTACTCTACGTTCAGCACATAGCCAAAACGTTATGCACCATTACTGTTTCCCTATGGTAAGAACTAAACTGTAAATCATCCAACTTAGATAAATAGAGGTATAGTCGTACATAATTTTACTTCTAGCTTTTTTGTTGTACTTTTCCGCAAATTTTCTTTGGTTATCAGTACTCTTGTGTATTAACCACAAGGTAGGCAATAACTTCAAGCTAAAATCGTTTTTAGTTCTGAATGAACTTGTTTGAAATCTTAATTTTACTTTCATAATTTAGTTAAATTAACGGTGCATAACACCGTATTTTATTTCGTTCCTCAACAAATCATATACAATTCGTTAGCTACAATTAAAAGAAGAAGTCGTCCACTCCAATCCCAAATCCTTGCAGTCCATATATTTAAGTCTACAAAATTCTCGTAAGTGTTTTCACCAACTGTACCATTTGTAACTATTTTACCGTCTTCTATTTCAACGTGTCCTAAATAATAATTCACCATCAACCCTAATGCTATTAAGTGTTGGTCTTTTGTTAAATCTAAATCTTTCATAATTTATATTTGACTATCGTATATTTTTACAAATGTCGAAGGTTTTTCTTTCTTACCACGACTAAAAAATGTCAGCCAACTGAAATATTTGTTTATCCAATTTAATACAGACATATATTTTTCACTTAATTTGTAATCTTCTTCTGTTAAAAGATTATGACCGCAAACAGGGCAAGGTTTGTTTACGTATTCTTCAATACTTTCGTTAGGATTTTTGCTTTTATTAGGAATGGCATAATCGCAATGATCACATTCAATCAAAAATTCTTGAGACATTTCAATTAATTTTCTTATGATTTCAAATTTTCGTTATAAGTGTTTTTTACTTGTTTCAGATTATCTATAGTATTAGGATAAGGATACTTAATATCATCGATAGGTATTATCTTATTATCCTTGTTTGTGTTACAAGAACTGCATGCTACAACCATATTTTTATGATTGAATGCAAGTAATTCTTTATTTAAAGATTTTGGAAAAAAATGATCTGCTGTTGCCATTTTTTGATTACGGCCTGTGTTTTCATACCAGTAAATTAGTTCCAATTTTTTGTTACAAAACTCACAATGCAGTTCTTTATATTTCTGAAAAATACCTTCCAAAAATTCTGTATTAAAAAGTAACTGCTGACCGTTTTTGAAATTTCGTGCAACGTAATCTCTGTCTGCTTTCATATATCTTTTTTTTAAAAGCAAGTAGTCAGCAGCTGATCCGGGGTGCGCTCGTCCTTAATTACATGAACACCACCTCTATGATTAATTTTGATATTTCTGATTCTATGCCTCATGAAGAAATTTTGCGATACCAACCAATTCCTTTTTGGTATTAGGTACATTACCGGTTAAAACTATACGAACACTTTCTCTTAATTGATCTCCGATTTCTGGACCAGGTGACAATCCAATTTCTATTAAATCCTTACCAGAAATTTTCAGTTCTTTCATATTTTTAGGAAATAATCCTTGATTAAATTCTTCTTGAGCGATGCCTAAAGGACCTAGTAGTTTACCACTATCTAAAACACTTTCACTAATTTGAATAGCATCGAATAAGGCAAGTCTAATTTTTCCCATATCCCAACCATCTCTTGTCATAGGTTTTTTATGCATGACTGAATTTGCAAAATGGATTGCATCAATTGCTTTCCTTGTTTGATTATCGCCGTTCAGGATTTTTCTGAAGTTTTCACCATTACGACAGATATGAAAAAAGAAATCACCCACAGTATTAATCGTTTCGACTGCGGCAGAAGGTCTGAAATCAACGAAATTACTAAGCAAAGTAGAATCGCGAAGAATCTTGATTCCTTTACTGATATTACCTTTATTAAAGATTTTCAAAAGTTCTGTATGAATTCTTTCTGATGCAATATCCTTAGATTTTTCTGAGTTTTCAAGAATTAGATTCATTGTATCTCTGGCAATAAAAAATCCATCAAATCTTGAAGCAAACTGAATAGCTCTAAACATTCTGAGAGGATCATCAGAAAAAGCTTCAGAATTAGTGTGGCGGATAACATGTTTTTGTATATCTTTTAATCCATTAAAAGGATCGAAAACTGTACCGTCTAATCTAATTGCTATAGAATTGATTGTGAAATCTCTTCGTTCTAAATCGACCTCAACAGATAAAGAAGGGTCACTATTTACGTTAAAGGCGTTATGGATATTTGTGATACCGTTTAGTTTGATTTCAGATTGAGTCATAAGAGTCTCAGTTCTGGGTAAAGCAATATCAATATCCTCTTCAAGAAATTTAGAATCTAGATTTGAATTTTTTGGTTGGAATTTGATGATTCCCATTTTATCAGCCACAGTGGTCTCAGTAAGTTTACCAAATTTAGATATTGAGGACATAATTTTTTCAATATCCAGATTGCGAATAAGGAGATCAACATCTTTAGATTTTATTCCTAAAAAACCATCTCTAACAATTCCACCAACCAAGAAAATTTCAGCACCTTGAATCACAAGATCCTGAATAAATTTTTCTGAATTAAGTTGGGAAAGAAGATCAGTTATTTGTTTTGGATTTTCCATATAATTTAATTACAGTATAAATATAATCAAAATAATCGACAACTGAAAGGAAACATAAAAAACTTCGGAATTAAATCCGAAGTCTTTTTCGATCCATAGCTGACTGCCTATTGGCTTTTGGGGTCATTTCACGTGGGGCTTACTCCATACCCACTTGCTTACTGAATCTTTTTAGTGTAAGGATACTCTTCTATTTTCTACCCACTACAGTTTCAATAGAATAAAGAGATTTTAATAACACCATAGTTACAAGTTGTAGTGAACTTTTATCTCTTAACAGTGAGGAGTCGAACCTCATAGGAGCAGTTTTTTGATTGTGTATAGCTCGTTTGCTATACCCTTTTTAATTATTACAGTACAAATATAAATATAATTATTGACAACTAAAAGGAATTGATAAGTTATTTAATAAATATATGCATATCAGGATTATCATTGATACAGTATTTCTGCCATTTGTCAGAAAAATCTGTGTCGTTAAGTTCTGATTTTTCCTGGTGATATTTTTTCACAAGTTTTTTTGGAACTAGAAATAAGTCGTTCTGATCATCTATAATTAATTGTGCTCTTCTCATTTACATTGACAATTAGTTGAATAAAACATTTTTTTGGTGTATACCCATGTGCAAGTATCAATTTTAAATACTGTCACACGACCAAATATGGTATTACTTTCAAATGTGTAAGAAGTCATTGAATTAAAACTTTCTTGGATGTCTTTGACTTCATCCATATCAATATAGTTCTGTGTAAATTCTTCAGATAACTTAATGTCTTCTGGTAAAATCATTTCTTGTTGGATGATTTCTGGTTTTACATTATCATCAGAATTTTGAAACATTAGTCCAGTCACAAGACCACCAGCAACAAGACCCACACCTGCAAATCCTAATAATTTTTTTCTCATGATTCAGGAAAATTTTTGCGCATTTCTAGAATCATATCTTTTTTCTCTAGGTTATATTGATTCTCAGAGATTTTGTTATTTCTAGCAGCAATATCGTTGGCTTTTTCTTGTGCTTCAGCTAGACGATTAATTGATTTGATTAATGAATTAATCTCTAGAATTTTAGCAATTTCTTGTATTTCTTTCGCGTTTTTGATCATATCTCTATTTCGAATATTATAGGTGGATTAGTTGGTTCATAGTCATCATCCAGACAAGAAGCATTAAAATAAACAGTGTGTGTAGGAACATTAACTGTGGGCCACATTCCATAATTAGAATGTATATGACCACAAACATGCATTAATGGTTTAATTCTGTCAATAGTTTCTCGTAATACTTCACTACCGAGAGTTACCTTCCCGTCAATTGAACGCTGTCTTTGATTACTCATATCTAGTTTTCCAAATGCAGGACCATGTGTAATCATTATGTGTATATCATTAGGGATTTTTTCACAAATGTTTTTCATCATAAATTCATTTGCCATAAATGCCCAGTGGCGATAAGGTAAAGACCAGGGTGAACCCCAGATTTTTAAACCTTCAATCTCTACTGATGAATCTTCTAGGTAGTATATATCCGGAAATTGCTTAAGAAGTTTTTGAACTTCTGACTTAGGATAATTTTTACCATAATGATCTTCAGATAGAGTGTCAAAAAACAAGTCATGGTTTCCTGCAATTACTATTTTATGAGCAACTGACGGAAGATCACTAAACCATTTCAAAAATTTTTTGACTTCAGATTTAGTACCCACTGAACTCATATCACCTGCAAAAAGTATAAAATCACATTGGAGAAATTTTTGTATAAGTTGTGGATCAATTTTTTGATGAATATCAAACCATTGTTTTTGTTTTCCATGTAAATCAGAAATTAATCCTATAGTGTGTGTCATTGTGCAGTTTTCGGTGTGTGATGATCTACTTCTTCGATTCCACGTTGAGCCATCATTTTTTTAATTTCATCAATATGGAAAGGCCGGAATTCAGGATGGTTATCCATTCCAACATCTAGAATTTTTCGAGTGTTCATTCCTGGCATCTTCAATGAACCATGTGAATGACCATGAAGATGAATTGATCCATGCATATGCTTATCCCATACAAACATAGGAAAGTGGCTTAACATAAAACTAGTACCACCTATTTTAGATTTACCAAATACGGGCCATCCAAAAGTAGTTTGCACTGATGAAAATAGTTTGTTAAATTTTTCTGGGTATTTGGTAATACTTTTATCGTGATTTCCCAAAACCAAATGAATGTTTTTGCAAACAAGACGGTCTCTGAAAATTTCAATGTTTTGTATACCACCCATGGCCCAATCCCCAAGATGCCACAAAATATCATCTTGTCCGACTTTGGCGTTAATGTTATCAACAATTGTCTGATTCATTTTATCAACTGTAGAAAAATCCCGAGTTGAATTATGAAATTCTGCAATTTGTTGTTTGGTCGGTTCCTGACCATCTTTAGTAAAACGTTTCATCCATTCTGATGCGCCTCGACAAATATTTTTATGTCCGTAATGCGAATCTGCTGTAAACCAAGTATTCATAGATTTAATCTTTTAGTTAATCGTGTTTCCATATCAAGTTCTCGCCATTTAATGGATTGATCTTGTGGGAGATTTTGATATATTGAATTAAAGGGATTTGATGGGTCTCCGGTAAGAGTTATTAGAGTGGCAGCATGGCCACAGCTACCCGCTCTCACATTCCAGCCTCCAACTTTGAGAACCCTTTTGCGATATTTTTCTGCTTTGGTAAAAAGCAAATCAATAGCTTCAGATTCAGTAAGATTATCTGGATATTTAATGTCGTGAGTCTGAATAGATGATAAAGCTTCAGCATTTCGATAAAAGCGTTTGGCATTCAATGAAATTCTCCATCTTACATAAATTTCTTCATCGTAATACTCGATCATTTTTTCATTCTTACTAACCAATTTAAATTTTTCCATTGTGATAGTTATTTGATTACAGTATAAATATAATCATTTTTTATGACAACTCTAGAGCTTTTTCAATTTTGTTTTTTAAGATACTCACTCCATGATAAAGTACCAAATATTTGTTTAATGTATATCACTGGTAATGGATATTCAAAGTCTGTATTTAACGATCCATAACCTGCAATTATTGTATCTTCATCTACAAATTCTGATATAGAATATGGTTGACCTAATGAAAATCTCCTGATTGCTTCCTTTTCGTTATCTGGAAATTGTGGTTGTTGAATTTTTCCTTGTACCGGATAATGAATCCAATTAATATGATTACCATGCATTTCACTAGAATCATAGACCTTTTCAAGGGTTATCATATTTTCCCAGTATTCAGGATCAGAATCAAACCATATAGTATCACCAGAATCTATTAGATTATTTTTAAGAGCATAGTCCCAAGAACACCCCGATAGTTTATGTTGAGAAAAACTTATTGTGCATTCATCTGGGTCACATCTACCACAACGGTCACATCTACCACAACAATGTACTTGTTCTACTTTTAGAATTTTATATCTTTGCTTAATTGTTGTAGAAAAATCTACGTCAAATGCGTCAATAATATCTGATTCGTAAGTATCATATACAAGTCGATTATCTTCATCATCTTTAAGAAAATCCTTTGAGATTATTTTCCCAATCATACTAATTCTTTTTTAGATTTATATAATGCTTCTAGTGAATTCCAATCTTCCCATGTAGGAGTTACATACCAATTTTTTGATCCATTAATCCAAAGATGACTACATCTAAAGATATGCGAAAATAACCATCCCGGAGTAATTTTCTCAGGACCAGTCACACCATGTAGAAAAACTACTACTACAGGTTCTTTCAGATCATTATCAATTTCTAAGCCTAATGAATATTCTTTATCCCCTGTCATAAATTTTCGAGGTGAAATATACAAAAATTGAGATCCCTTAAAGTTATTCATTATTTGTAGTTTTAGGTTTATCGTAAAGTTTAGTATCTAATCGCCACATACAAAATCTCATAGTCCAGTTTGGCATAAGATAACTAAAAGAAAGTATCATTACTAAGCTTTCAATTATCGAGACTATACCCTGAATGAAATTTCCTATTCTGTGATAAAAAGAAAATCTGGTTTTCATTAGTCTATATTATGAGTTTCAAAATTTTTCATATCCTCAACGTTCTCCAATGTCTTAAGAACTTCACATGCCTTCTCGAATCCGTCAGCAAATCCAGAACATTCATCCTGATTTTTATTCAAATGAATGTAATCTCTAAGCTCTTTGGCTAATTTCTTTAAAAGTTTTTGGCTAATTTCCATAATTTTGTAATTGTTTAAGTTTGTTTTTATGAATGTTTTCATGTATTGACCAAACAGTTTCATGTGAGTTATATGTATATCTTATTTGGGAATCACTCCTTTCACTCAAAAGCTCAATGATCGCTTTTTCTACCTGATCATCTGTAGTATAAAAAAGTGTGTCGGCATAGCTGATGTCTATTTCAAAATATGATAGTCCTTTAGGTTTAAACATAAAACTATCACCAATCTTCATAGACAAATTTGCTGTTATTCTAAGTTTTATTTCCATTGTATTTTTGATTACAGTATAAATATAATCAAAATAATCGACAACCCAAAATGATTAGACTAAATCACTAGAATCTACTCCTTGAAATTGACCACTACCCATGCAATATGATTGCCAGTCGGCCCAAGTTAAATCACCTAAATGAAAACCCCTCTCAACACAACTATCTACCCTTTCTCTGTAGCTTGATAAACTTTCTTCCCCATAGTTTGGCGTAGGATATTCGCCTTTATAATTGTCACCGCTAAAAGTTTGCCCTTGAACAGAACCTTCCTTATTGATTTTCATATTTTGAATTTAATAAATTTGTGATTATTCTTAAATGTTCATAATTTTCGTCTTGTAATAATTTGTTACGAATCAATTTAAGATTTTTAAATGTTAAGTTGTATAGATATACTTGATAAAATCTCTCCCAATTATCTGTCTCAATTTAACTAAGACATCCAAGTTGGTCCTTACCCAAAAGAATCAATTTTATTTTTATCATTAAACGTAATTGTGGCATGTTGACCAAAACCTGCATTGTTAAAGTTAAGAAAAATAACTTTCGGGCTTATTCTTTCCATATCCATCATAAAATCAGAATCATAATTAAGATTTTGTTTTATGTATTCAATTATAGCCGATATTTGTGTAAAGGTAGGGGTTGAGTCTATTGCTGCGTTGTTAAACATATTATTTTTTTCTAGTACTTATTAATCTCATTCTTTGTTTAAAATCATCCGGAAAGGAACTTTGATTTCTGTTAATCAAATCACCTAAACAGCCATCTAAAAAGTATGATATAGCCCAGTCATTTTCATCCCTAACTGATCTTCCAATACCCTGTAAGATTGCGATAATACTTTTCCAATCATACCAATCTTGTGAAACCTTGATTTTTTCTTTGACAAATTTATCTGCTAACGAGGGATATGGAACTTTTGCAAATACTTGAAATCTGCTTTTATCGTTTTTTAAATCTAAGCCTTCAAGAAGTGAGGGACCCATAAGAACTTTATTTTTGCTTTTTTCAAATTCGATTAGTGCTGCCTTCTTTTCTTCTGAATTTTCATACAGAATAATCCGTTTTTGATCTTTATATGCCAAAGAATCATAGATATCCCTGGTAAGTTTATATGATCCACTATGAATAATTCCAGTATGTTCAGGATGTTTGATTAATATTTGTCTGACTTTATTAATTACCCAAGGTAAGGTTTCTTCCTTATGTTTATACGACATTCTTTTACCGGTATAGACATATATGGGTGACTTTTCAAAATTAAATAAGCTAGGTATTCTGGTATATTTCAGTGAATCTTTTTCGATTTTGGCATCTATTTGTCTAGCAAAATTTCCAGGGTCTCCCATTGTTGCTGTCATGAGAAGTCTGAATTTTGACTGGTTATGAAAATATTTCTTCATGAGAAAACTTTCATCAATACAATTAAAAATGATTTTTTTATCTGATGGATTTTTAACTATAGCCTCTGGTCCAATTTCCTTAATGATATCATTATAATCTTCAAATTTACAATGCATATCTTTAATCCAATCAGCAAGTCTAAATCCCTTTAATAAGAATTTAGGAATTTCTTGATCTTCATATTCCTTTGACAGATTTTTTTGAACATCTAAACCCATTTTAAGAAATACAACTAAATACATTTCAAATTCCTTTAGAAGATCTTGTATTTTTTCTTTGTCATCTTCAGCATGTAAATTTTTAATGACTGTGCGAAGAGCTTCAGATTGAACAGGTATATTTGTATTAAATTCATTGATAAGAAATTCTCTGAAATCTTCCAGTTTACTGCGAGTCTTTTCAGTTATCATAGGACTGAAATGACTTTGAACTATAGAAGTGATTTTGTGTGCTTCATCTGCGATAATAAAATCACGAATTGGAAAAGGCTCGTACTCCTCAGTAATTCTAGGAGCAACATAGTTTCTTTGAATTAACCAATAAGAATAATTAAGTAATGAAACATGTGAATTCATTGCTTTTATTCTGTTAGAAAAATATCCACAAGTTTCATAACATGGTAATTGTTTAATCTTATTTGTTTTTAGATTTTTAATTTTGCAATCACCTAGACTATGTTTTTCAAAGTTAATATCGCAGATATAATTGTCAACGCCCTTGATTGATCCCCATGTAAGTTTAGATCGCTGAATATCTTTTTCATATTGTTCTTGCAACGCAATATCTGAAGCTAATAAATATCCTGATTTTTGTTTAAATGACAAAACGCCTGCAACACAAAAGCCGATTACAGATTTTCCACTACCTGTCGGTGCATCCAATAAATACAATCCATTTGGATTAATATCATAAAAATCTAATATTGAAATTATTACTTCACGTTGATATTTTCTGAATTCAAAATCTTCAGAAAAATGTAGATTGGTGAATAAGTCTAATAAATCGTCGTTCGTTTGTTTAGGCATTTTTGTAATGATATAAGAATATCGATCTAGGTTCGATATGGTTCGATATGATTGCGAGTATTTTTACAAAATTTACATTTTTTAAATTCTGAAGTGATAATTGTTTTATCTCTTGCTGATTCGAATTTTGATATAGGTTCGTATTTATGAAGTCCTAAACGACATTTAATTCTCAAGATTCTAAGTATTTTTCTGTTTCTTCCTTTGAAGGAATACCCAATGGTTTTTTACAAATTCCACAGACTATAATTAATGGGACCTTTTCTCCATGTGTATAATTAGGAACAATAGTTTTTTCTTTTTCTGGATGAATACAACCAGTTTGGATGATTTCAATTTCCTTTTGTGATCTGGATATTGTTTCTTTAATTCCAGTAACCTTTGCTAAAATTTCAGAATTATTCATAATTTCTTTATTTTTACAAATATAATCAAATTAATTTAATTTTTCTTTGATTAAAGCAGAATGTTTACATTTTCTACGAAAAGAAAATCCTGGACATGAACATGTCAATTGACCGTTTTCGAGTTTAACCATATATGTTTTACCTTTACTTCCATCAACTTGCCATTCTTGATTTTTATTTCGTATTTTCTTAGGTTTTTTGCGAGTCCAAACACCCAAGACATCTTGAGTTGTAACTTCTTTATCAACTTTAAAAAATCCAGGTTCTACCCCACCAAAAATTGCGAATTTCTCTCCTGATAAGCTTTCATATAACATAGGTGTCATATGCGAAGTAATTTTAAGTTTTAGAAAATCTTTTCTGATCATGATTTCTTAATTTCAAAATGCTGAGAAATTGACATGCATTTAGAGATATCAGCATCAATTCCTTCATTTCTAAAACTATTTTGCATTGTCAATGCTGTTCTAAAGGAGTTTTCGGAAAAATTTTGTTCGCCGTTATCTTTAATATAATCCAGCATATCTTGACAAAGTTGGATATCCTTAGTAATATTTTCGATTTTCTCAATATTTTTATTCATTCTATCTACAATAGTTCTTGCGATGGAAATCTTTTCTAAATTTCTATTTAACGTAAGACCAGTAGCAGTAAGTTTATAACCATCATGTTCATATTGATTCATATGTTTATTATAATTCATAAGAATTTTATGTAGTTTATTTTTCCTATCAAAAATACTTTTTACTTTTTGAAATTCTGTAGAAATTTCTTGAGCTAATTCTGTAGAAACTACGGATACTGAATATTCTCCTGGCCATCCATTATAATTAGTTACAACGAATAACGCATGAGTTTTACTTCTATTTTGTAAATCTTTTTTGATATGCATAGGTGCCTTATCTATCATTACAATGTCTCCAATTTCAAATTTTCTTTTACCCATTTTTGTTATTTTTCTGGTCTTTCAAATGTTAATTGTTTTTTAATTGCCGAAATTGATAAAACCTCGGTAGTTCCATCATCGTAATTAATTTGGTATTTTGTTGCTCCTTTATTTTCATCTCCGATAGGCGGTCCAATTTTTCCAGTTTTTCCATCACTGTTTTTTTCTACTCTCAGATTTTCCCAAGCAGCAGGAGTAAAACCACTGGGGTCTATTGAATGCTTTGTTTCTTTTAACCATTGTATAAAATTTCTCATAGATTATATATCAAAAGTAAATGATACATCCTAAATAATATGCAATAAACGAGACTGCCACAAACATTAAAATAATTCCGAACCAGTCTCTAATATCATTTTCTCTTAATCCATAAATCTTTTTATCAATATAAAATTTAGCGCTTGAAACCAATTTGCCTAGATTCTTGAACATCATGTTTAACTATTTTTTTATCATCAGAAATTCCCATTAATTGGGCTATTGTATAATCCTGGTCTTTTTCAATTTTTTCTAAAGGAACATTTAGAACTTTGGCAACTTCTAATAAATTATCAATAGGAATAGTGGAAAATTCTTTTCTTGCCAAAAGTCTCCCAGGTCGTAATAAAGCTTTATCAATGTTACCTAGGTCAGTATTAAATGTTGCAATAACAATTAATCCTAAAATATCGTTTAAGATACCATCAGTCGAATTTAATAGATTAGAAATACCTGTCGTCCTGGTACCTGAGTTCCTAGATTCTAATAAGGGTTCCGCATCTTCGATCAGTAAAATGGTATCCTCTGCGTTTTCGGTAATATCGTTGATAATAAAATTAAGCATGTCAGGTTCCATCATATATTCGACTAATGATGGCGGAATATAAATGACTCGCTTATGTTCAGTCGAAAGCTCTCTTAATAAGTTTCTAATATAAAACGTTTTTCCTGTACCAGGTTGACCATGGAATAAAACAAGCCCTTTTTTCTCGTGGATTAATTTATGAAGTAAGTCATCACTAAAATCAACAAACCCTTCACCATATATCAAATCAGCATGATCCATAGTAGAATCATTCTTTACAGAAAAGTCTCGGAAAAATTGTGCTGATCCTTCTCTCACTAACATACTAATTGAAGATCTGCCTAAATCATAGCCTTCATGAATATCCTCAATATTACAATATGCATTTAGAAAAATGAAAAAGTTTGTAAATTCGGTTGGATTAAACATAGGATTATGGAAGATCTGTACTGCTGTGATATATTGTACCATATCTTCCATTTTACCAGATATTTCGATTTTTGAAACAGTTTCTGGATTTTCCCTCTTTTGTTTTTCTAGAAAATTTTGGCTTGCCTGGCTTAAAGTATTACCAAATGCGTCAGCATAAACTATTTTAACCAAAAAATTATCATTTGCTAATAATTGCATATCTATAAAAGGATGCTTGCTAACATCATAATCTAAATCGTAAGATTGCCATATTGGTTCTAGGTCAAATGATTCTTGTAAATCTTTTGAAAATTTAAGAGGTAATCCCATTTTAATAGGCAACTCTAATTTAGCAGGATACGGATGTTCTGGAAATAATTTCCTGAAAATTAATGGTACGTTAATATCATTTAGATTTATGAAATCATCCTTTAAATATGAATCACTTTCTATAAATGCTGCTGCTATAGAATCGGTAGTTTGTCTTTTGCTATCCATTAAAATATGTATGTTTGAAATTTAGAAACCTAGATTTTATGTCAAGCACCAGTTCCCTGATACAATCTATTAGTTCAAAGATTTTGTTTGTTAAAATAATTGTGATTATGAAAAATAATATTAAATACATATATTCTATGGATTATCTACGGTTATCTGCGTTAAATTAGATTAACTTTATGTGTATTGTTTATATTATATATGTAAATTGAAATAAAGTTTCCTAGATGTAATCTATGGACCTTCTTCATTTAATTCTTCAACATAATCAGCACTATAAAAACTAAGTGTAAAAAATTCTTCACAATTAGTACAGGAAGAATCTATAGGTGACTCGGCCATGCAACGATATGGATCACCAGAATATTCTTCTTTATTAACTGTATTACAATCAGGACATTTCCATTCTTGTATTACTGTTATTTCTGAACTTGTTGCTACGTGTCTTATGAATGTAATAATATTGATTGCTTTGGACCATTTTTCATATATTCAAGAATTGATTTTTCTTTACCTTTGGATTCTACCATAATCCAACAATCAGTTCCAAATGTGTGAATTATTTCATAAATATAATCCGCATGTTGATTATATCTTGCAGATTCATCTTCGTGAATCTTTTTGCGAGAACTGTGATGAATTACAAACAATCCTGCCGGCCATGTGCTTTCTGCAAGAGTCGCTGCCTCTGCCATACTTAAAGTTCCTTGTGAACCTACTTCATGATGAAGAGTGTCAAAGGTAATTGGTACACCAGTTTTTTCATAAATACCAGAGTATAAATCTTGGACTGAATACATCGCAGGTTTATCATCGTTTTCGATAGCAATTCTTTTTCGACAATTTTCAGAAAGTTTGTTAAAAGATTTGACCCAATCCTGCATCATTTGTTCTTTGCCACCTTGAGCACTACCAACATGAATATTCATTTTATTCCAAAGACTAGGCTCGAATCCCATGATATCCAATAGTTGTGAATGTTTTTCTAAATCCTGTCGGGCAGCGTTACGAACTCTTGGATTTTGACTACCTAGGACAACAAAATGACTAGGATGAAATGAAAGTCTTTGATTAACCTTTCGAGCAAATACACCAACTTCTTCGAGAATTTCTTTAATTTCTGGCCAGTCCTGCAGGCTTTCAAATTTGTATCTAGACCACCAAGGAAACATACTAGATGACATACGATAAAATTTGATATTATTTTCTTCGTTCCACTTAACTATTTCAAGTAGACCTTTGATATTTAATAATGCCCTTTCAGAAGCTAATTTCATAGCTCCTGGTTTTTTCCAAGTATCTTTATTAAGTTTACGATTAATCTGATTATTTGTAGTTTCTCGGAGATGCATGTTAATACATGCATAGCCAATCCGTTCGTTTAGATTTTCCATTACCTTTCTTCTAGTTTAAAAATTTGTTGAATTTCTCCGTCTGATTTGCGTATTTGATAAACACCTGGTTCACGATATGGATCTGTGCTTTGAGGATATCTGTTTTCTAGAAATAAATATTCGCTAGAATCTATCACCTTACTTGCATAACAATAAAATTCACCGGTTTCTATGTTATAATATTTGCTTTTGATAGAATAAATAGGTGCATTTTTAACAAGATATCCGTGTTCGTACGAGTCGAAAATGACTTTTTCGTTTCCATTTTTATCTAAGATACACCAGTGACCTTCAAGGTGAGGTCTTCTTTTTGGATCTGCTGTGATTTTAACATCATAGAATCCTTCTATATATTTAAGCAACATAAAATATCTATCCTTCCCAAGATTATTTATTCCGCCTTTTCGATAAAGTGTAGGTCTTACTAACTCTCCATTTCTAGAAAGACAAAGAAAATCGGTCATGTGTTCATTCCATTTTTCTTTGTAATCTTCAGGAAGAGTAATCTTGCTTAGTGCGAGTTCACCAGATTGAGAATCTGGTACTGATTTTATCAATGCAGTTTCTTTCATTTTATTGTTTTTAATTACGGTATAAATATAAAACAAAAAAATGGGACCAAAAAGGCCCCAATGTTATTTAGATGTTAATTTTACTGAATGTTAAATTTTTGTTAAACTTTTTCCATTTTAAAACTTTTGTTCAAAATGTTAATATAATTTACTGTAAGTGAACTAAGGATTAAAGAGACTCGGCTAATGTTTTTTCTTAACATAAGTTTCAAATGACTCAACTACAGATCTACTTGAATCAAATGGTTGGTCTGACTTTTCACCATGATAATCTTTTTTGGTAACCTTTGATGCATCAACTTTTATTTGTTCACCTGATTTAGTTGTTATTTCATAAAAGACTGCTTTACCTGCATCATCTTTCTGTATTTTTACTACTCTACCTGTTCTTTTCTTACCATTAGAATCTTTTGCTGTTATAACATCACTTGTTTCTATTTTATCTTTTTCTTCTTTCGATTGTCGAGGAGATTCTTCCATACCTGATTCCAAATCTCGTATTTTGATTTTGAATACTGGGTTAGATTGCAAATTATGTTGAGTACTTGCAGACTGAGTTGATGTTGCATAGTCTGATGCGCCTTCCTTTAAATAATCTTTGAATTTTTTCATAATTTCCCTGCTTGCATTAGTCCTAATATTAACAATATCAAAGTTTGAATAACGATATAGATTGTGACTATTCTAGTTTTAAATTTCTCAGTTTCTTCGATCTTCTTAGTTTTATCCTCAATTTGAGAATTTGGTAATAAAGATTCACGATCAGTCTTCCATAATTTTAGATCTTTGACTGTATCAATTATGCTTGTATCATCGTTTTCTTTTTTCCAAATTGTTAACATATCAATTGTGTCATTTTTGCTACCTACTAATGTATTAACCTTTGCGACATCTCGTCTGATATCATTCAAATCTGTAGTTATTTCATTTTTAAGATCCTGTATTTTTGATTCGGCATTTAGATTTACCTGATTAATCTTTTGTGCTGTTAATGAATTTTCTACAATAGATGATTCAATGAATTCACTTATTCTATCTAATTGTATAAGAATATGTCTTTTCCACTCATTCCATCCATCATTATTCTCCATCTTATCTTCCTATATTTTAGGTATATATCCTAGTTTGCCGCAACAAAAATCAAGGATGTACCTATCGCACCAATTACAAGTCCGATTCCTAAGCCATTAAATAAAGATTTATTTCTGACTTTTTTACTAACATCACGCAATCTTTTATTCTCAGATAGTAATGCTAGTTTTTGCTCATCACAAGTTTCTAATTGTGCGTTCTTATTAAGCATAAGAGATTCTTGTTTTGTGTTGCGTTCTTCACCCTTTATCCATAAATCAATTAGTGCATCGTGTCTTTGCAAGCTCAACACAAATCTATTCCTTGTATCAACCTGCGATATTATCGCATTAGAAATATTGATTGCTTGGGGTTTTTTGAGTACCATAACCGTGTCTATACCAAAATCGACTATACCACTCACTAACATACTGTCTCGTATATTACCGCGTATTTTTAATGTATCCCAGACAAGAATGTTTGTTGTACTAGTCGTCTGTGTCAAGGAATCTAGTTGATAGTTCAGTTTTTCCATTGGCGACTGGTTTGATTGTGCGAACAATGTCGCTCCACTCACCATTAGGCAAAATAAAACTAACAGGATTTTTGTTTGTATAACCTTCATCATTTAAAAGTATTTTGTAATTTTCGTAAAGTTCTTGGTAATCTTTTTCTATTACCGTTAAATCTTTTGTAAGTAATCTATTTTCTTTTTCTAACTCTTTATCTTTTTCTTCTAGAGTCTTTATTATTTGTTCATGTGCTTTGTTTTCTAATGCTCTATTTGAATTACTGTTGTTTAGAATTACTATCCATAATCCCATCCCTAATAAAACTACAAGTACAAGTATCCATAATTTTTTTGCTAACCATTGTGTTATTTCCTGCGTATCTTTCATGTTATATCTATTTCCTTTAACCATTTCCTTGTATCAAAGCTAGGACATAATTTTGTCCATTCATTAGGGGTGATTATTCCATCACCGTTTATATCAGGGCTTAAATCTCTATGACCCATGACTGGCACTGGCCCGAGTATTGCGTCTGATCTTAATTCTCTAATTAAAGATTCCATTTGTTGTCTTTGTGCAAATGTGCGATTATCTATTCCACCCTTTCCACCTATATACGAAATATGACAAGAATTCCAATTATAGCCATGAACTCCGTTAGTTACTTTACTTAAATTACTAAGAATATTCCTTTCACCATTCACACCAATTAAATAATGATAACCTACACTTCTCCAACCCATACCACCCTGAACATTGGGAATATAATCACAATCTTCGGGACCTTTAGGAGTTTTCCAAAAAGTTAATATGTCATCCACTGTTGCAGTCTGAGATGAAGCAGTACAATGAAGAACTATTCTAACTATCGGTCTACCGAAATTTCTCGCCATTCCATTATCGTATTTTTAAATTGGCATTTCATGAGGATCAGATTCATCCTCTCCGTCTAATACCTTTTTCTCTGTCATTTCCTCACTAGGAAAATTGAAAACATTTGATAACAAAGAAGATCTCTCTGTTTCTTTATTGATATAATATCCACCAACCATTCCAAGTGTCGTGATAATTGCAATAAAAGCAGCCCAAGGATTAATGAGATCAAATTTGTCTTTTTCTATAGCTGCATAAATAACATCAATAGGAACGTATAAAAGTCCTATCAATGCTATTATAATAACTATAGTTAGTTTTAACCTACTTCGTTTTAAATCTGACAACATATATAATATTTTCTAAAGTATATATCAATCTACTTTTTCTATTATTACCTGGTTTTCTTCTACTTTAAATGTATAGTTTCCTAAATCTAAAATTATTCTATCAGGTAGTGGAAACTCACATGTATCATCATCCTCATTTGCAAGTAAATTATAATTAGTTGCAAGTGGATTAGTACATCCTCTAATAATCACAGGGTTTTGGCTAAAAACTAGCGATTCTATAGTTCCTGTAAATGTTGCAGGTTCTTCTACTTCAGGTCCTGAAATAGAATTTCCATTGGCAAATCCGACTCCGCCATCATCACCTCCTGACCAATTTGAATTTGTGAATGGTTTAACTGCAGTAGCTATTTTTTCAAAATCAAACGATCCTGTGTTACCTTCGTCAAATTGAATTCTTACTGATTTTTTATCAATAAAAACTTCGTATCTAAGTAATCCTGATTTACCAGAGAAGTCATATTCAGTTGGACTAACTAATATTTTTGCCGCTGTTTCAGGATTCATACTTCCACCTTCGCCTGATCTTGCAACAAAATTACCATCATCATTAAATCCTACCAGTGTACCAGTTCCCGATCCACCACATTCATATATAATACCTTCTGGGTCTTCATCAAAAGTGATTATAGCTTCAAAATACATATCATTATCAGAGTTGTATTGTTCCTTTAAAACATTGTCTCCTTGTCTATAAGTTTTTTCGCCTGTATTGTCATATTGACAAGATCCATCGTCTTCATTTGCTTCAGGGTCATAATTTAATGCCGCTGAGTCTGTACATCCTAATTTTTCCATAATACATAAGCCATCATCTTCCGTGGCCTCGGGGTTATAATTTTTAGCTTCTGGGTTTGTGCATCCCAATATTGGATCCGGAGTTTCCTCGTCGGTCCATTCATAATAAGGGTTTTGATACATTAATTCATATTGATTAACTGCAACCGCCTTCATTCTATCAACTTGACCAGGACTGAAGATTTTTCTAAGACTTTGACTACTATAACTCATGTGGGAATTATGTGGAAGTTCGGTTAATGAATATCCACATCTATCATACTGAGTATGCGCAGGAGTATCAAGAACTCTATCTCCTTGTAATGCTGGATTAGTTTCAACACAACTGGTAGTATTATTGAAAGTGTGAAAAAGTCCTAATGAATGACCAACTTCATGAATTGCAGTTTTATTGGTTCTTGAAAAAAACGGGTTGGGTTCTATATAATCTTTATGTCCCATATACGAATATTTGACAAACGATCCTGTTATTCTATCTGTTGCTCTGTTTCCTAACCACGCATATCCAGCAATTCCACTGCTACCGTTTATTTTTGGAAATGATACGATTAAATATCGAGTCCCATTACCCCAAGAATTCATTACATTTTTCTTTATGTATTCCATGACTTCACCTGAACTTGGGCCTTGACCTGAAATATTATTGTAATTAATTCCGGTTCCGCCGTTAGGTCTGAAAAAATCACCCCAAACTTCACTTCCATCTAAATACTTAACTTGGCCTAAACCAAAATTCATACCTGAATCTGTACCTTCCGAATCGTAATGAACTCCCTTATTTCTGAAAGCATCATCTAAGCTTCTAACAGTACTTACTGCCTTATCTTCATCCAATAAGCCAAGAGCAGTTCCAAATTCATTAGCTCCGAAATGTAAAATACATACATCAACTATAAAGTTTGGTGAAGATTCTTCTCCATCATTTTGCGGTTTAGATTTTATCTTATCTATCCCAGTCTTAACAATATCATCTAATTCATCCTCTGTATATTGAGAAAATGAATCGCCGAATATAGTTTCATCAGTATGCTCGTCATCTATTGCCTCTTGTTTATAAGGTTCAGTAATATTTTCACCGTCCCATTTATAAATACCCAAGCGATCTAAATTTCTTCTAGACCTAAACTTTATTCTTTTTAACAGTTTTTTAGTTTTCATAATTGAATTTATTTTTTGTTGTATTCCTTACTTCCAACAATTTTTGAATTTTGTATGGCTATTCTATAGATACAGTTATCACCAACACTCAAAATATAAATACCATCAGACAGTGACTTATTTTTCACTGGCATTCCGAAACTGCTGTATAAATCAACTTTAGAATTTGATAATATTCTATTATTTGATAATATCCAATTGCATCTACGTAATTCTCTTTTGCAAATTTTGGAAATAGTAATCAATTCTTCAGAATCTCCGTTAAAGTCTGTTTGAACTAACTTATAATAATTGGTTAAAGTGTTTGGATGAATGTTATCATCAATAAAACTATAGTCAGATTGTACTGAGCTGTTTCCTGTTCCCATGATTGTTCCAATTTCAATAAACGGACTAGAAATTGAAATTCCATTAAAAGCTTGGTATTGCGTTCTTCGGTATAATGTAAAAAAGTCATTATTTAATTCCGATCCTGTTGACCATTCTAATTCTATATTATCATCTACACAATTAGCAGTCATTCCAAGGAACTCTACTGGGAGTGGGTTATTCTCTACACAAAAACTATATGTAGCTTCAGATTGAAACACAGTAGCTTCAAACACAAGATTATCCTCAGTATCAAATATTCTAAAAGCACCGTCGCCATTAAAGCAACAAACTCCATTATTCACTGCATCAAAGATAGTTATATCATAACATCCATCCAGTAAACATAAATCATAAATATATGTTACTCCATTATTGAAATTAGGAAAGGGACCTTCTGATCTTATAACCTCATCAGTAGCTGTATTTCTAATTTCCCATGTGTTTTGACCTCCTAAAACATCTAAAGTAAATTCTACTCTACCTGCTGATTGGTCACTTATAAATAGATCTTTAGTTATTGAAAATCCGCTTACTGGATAATCGTTAATATCTACTATGTCAACTATAAATTCGGTATCATCCACTGTAAACTCAACATCTTCAAATTGTAATATTGCCGATTGTCCAGGACCTAAAGGACCTACCCAATCAAAGGATAATGAAGTTGCACTTAGATTTACATTAATATCCGTGTTGTATATTATTTCAGTTCCAGTGTTTTCTATTTCTAGTATTACCTCTCCTGGTCCTGCACATGCTCCAGACTCTGGTGAAACTATAACTACTTCCATATCTGTAGTTTCTGTGTATGTTCCACATTTATTTGAGTTGATTAGATTAATCCTAGAATTCATTATAGAATTCCTCATTCTTTCTGCCTGTCCTTCAGAAAACATATCCTTGCATGTTTGGCTAGTGTAATCCATATAGTTTTCTACTTGTTGTGTTCCAAAACAAGCCGGAGCTGAGCAACTTGAGTTTAGTGTAGTAGGTGGTGTATCACAAACTCTATCTCCTTGAATGTTACAATTAGATTCACTACAGCTCCCACCTTGGAACGTATGAAATAAGGCAAACGCATGTCCTAGCTCATGAGTTAAAGTTCTGTTTCGATTAGTATAAGATTTTAAATTTCCTTCAGTACCAAAGGCATTATATAATAATACTGTACCATCAACTGGTGAAGTTGTCGGGAAATATGCATATCCTTGAATACCAGATCCTCCTCCATTATTTTCAATTGCTATTACTACCCAAATGTTATAATAATCTTGGTTTGGCCATCTAGAGAGATTTTTCACATTTAGCTCATTCGCACCCTGACCTTCACCAGCAGTGATTCCTTCGGAACAGTAATCAGCGATGGAACAACCATTTACTCTGTTTATACCACTCGTAGGATTACCATCGGGATCTATAGTTGCTAAACAGAATTCCACACCGACGTCAGCACCTGCTCCATCTCCTAATGTTCCTGGATATTTTCTATAATCTTCATTCATTCCTTGAATAGCACTCCAGACCTGTTCATCGTCTATATTAGATCCAGTGCCATAAGCGTCACCATCATGAATAATATGTACTACTACTGGTATAGTTATAATTTCATCAGACTTTGCGTATCCGTTTTTTTCACTTAGAGAAATCTTTCTCTCTAGCTCTTGATACTCTAAATCATCTGCTATTTTAGTAATACAGATATTACTTGTCGTATCATTTTTTTGTTCATTATAGTATTCTACTTCTTGAGTAAAGTCATAAATGATTTTCTTGCTTTCCTGTGAATATCCAAAATTGGACATAAACAGAATCAAAATTAAGGGGATTAATTTTTTCATCGTTTAATTGTTTTTATTTTGTTTTATTTTATTCTGTTTAAAATTACTTCTTTTGAGGTTCCATAATCAGAAGGTTTAATCCTGATTCCGTCAATTTCACCTGAAGAGTATGTAATTACATTTACCTTTTCAGTACCATCAGAAAATTCTAATATTTGTGTTTGAATTCTGCTTGGTGGTCTTCTAGTAACTTTCATGGAATTTGTTACTTTAATTAGAGTTGCTCCAGGTTCTCCAGTTGGTCCTGTTGGTTCAGGTTCTCCAGTTGGTCCTGTTGGTTCAGGTTCTCCAGTTGGTCCTGTTGGTTCAGGTTCTCCAGTTGGTCCTGTTGGTTCAGGTTCTCCAGTTGGTCCTGTTGGTTCAGGTTCTCCAGTTGGTCC